>CEUY01000563.1_pt1 | contig 39753 bp, 66 predicted proteins | sample 361481 | NCBI WGS metagenome assembly CEUY01 (sample SAMEA2622737, study PRJEB7988) | marine metagenome | isolation source: saline water (ENVO:00002010), including | reverse complement strand
ACTTACCACTCTTGTCAGGTTCGAATCCTTGATTACGACCAAATTTTATTTTGGGAGGACGATAATATGGATTTAAAAGAGGTTGTTTTTGAAAAAGAAGAAACACTTTTCAAACGTCCTTTTGGTTTACAGGTTTATGTAAAACAACCTATTGCCACGAGGGATTCTCCTTTGTCAGTATCCGTTGAAGGACGTTGGGTAGAACATGGTATCTTTAATGTTACAGAGAAAAAAGTATCTGTCATCTTTAAGAAATTAGTGAGTATAGAAAAAATCCCAGAGTTTGATTTTTCTACTGAATTTGCTGAAGCTTCTGTTACTTATGCTCCTATTGAGACTTTCTCTTATTTACTTGAAGAAGTCATACACGATTAAACGATCAACCTTGGCAAGCTACCGCCAGTTTTTAACTGGACATCGTTAAGTTTTAATACTGAGTTTTCTTAACGATTAATCATTAAACCAGTAATTTTAAAGTTTCTAAAATCTGCACTTTGCGGAGCCTCTTTTTGAGGTATTTTATTCAAGAAAGCACTCTTTTTAGGGTGCTTTTTTATTGCCTTTATTTTTTTTATATGTTATTGTTTGCATTATTTTATTAAATTAAAGGTCTTTATATGTCTGATTTTTCATTACCAAACATTGAAAATATCCCTTTAGAAATCGTAAAGGGAACTCAAAAAGAGTTTTGTGATCATATTGGTCATATTACGATCCCTCTTGACGCCACTAACCCATTTAATAAAGCTTTACACTTTGAAAAAGAACTTTTTGACGTAAAACTTTTATTAAATTCAAGTATTAAATTTATCTCTGTTCTTCCTGAACGTTGGAAAGCAAGAGAAAACCTTTCAGAAGTAAAAATTGCTGCTGCTGATAATCTTAAATATTCTATTGATAATATATTAGAACGTCAATTTTCAAATTCTGACTATCCTATTAAAGAAAAAATTAAAGAAACATTTTCTGGTCATGCATCAGACACACTCAATGTCTTTGAAAAGAATAAAGCAGAATTAATTTCGTTATCACAACAATTATCAGATTATTATGGTGTTCTTTCTTTATACCAAAATGTTGTTCCTGAATTATCTCTTGAAGAATACGAAAAAAAACAAAGAACTTACCTTAAATCACCATTCAACGTTAAAGACCAATTTTATGCTGTTTGTTTTAACAATCGATTTGATATTTCTAAAAATAAACCATTAGTTGAAATAAAAAAAATGGAAGTGGAGTATATCGATTGTAATATTCATCATGCTAACGAATTTGAAGCAGGAGCAGAACACTATTCTTATAAGTATTTTTTAAAAGAAATTGTTAAAAACAAAGACATCTATCGCAGTTTTGTTGAGCTTAAAGTTGAAAATAAAAATGGTAAATTTTTCGGTTCTTATTTTGATAAAAAGATTTCGTTGTTTCTTACGAAAGGAGAGGCAGAAGACTTTGCCAGAAAAGAATTAAACAACTGTTTTGACCTTATTGGTGTCCTGACAAGCGTATAAGAAAAAATCTTTATAAATATACAATTAACACCTTATTTTTTATCTTGATTTTATGTTTTTTGTTTGCTATTATTGCTCTATCATTTAAATAAAAAAACGAAGGCGTCTCAATGACTAAACGTATTATTTTAGAAAGTCCATTTGCAAATAATGACAAAAATAAATTTATTGAAAATTATTTGTATCTATGTCTTGTTGCACGAATTCTTATGAAAAAAGGCAATCATTCTCCGCTTTTTTTTCATGCTCTTTATACTCAATTTTTAAACGATAGAGACGAAGCAGAACGTAAACTTGGTTTATATAATAGCTTTGATTGGCATACACACGGTGATTTTAAACTTTATGCAATTGATCGTGGCTTTTCTGAAGGAATGCTAAAAGGTGCATTAGACGCCATTGAAAAAAACATTGATATTTTCTTTTTTACTGCGCTACCAAAAGAGCATTGGGTATCAAAGAAAATTGAAGAAATTAATGAATCAGAATCAAATAAAAAACGTTTAGAACTAGGTCAAAAACTTGTTGTCACTCTTGCTAAAGATTCTAGTACTTTTGAAAGTAAAGGCGAACTGACTGAGTACAAAGAACATAATACTGAATACCTTTCTGATATTAAAAATTGTATTCTTAACTTCTTTGCTCCTATTGTCGATTTCATTCGATCAGAGCGATAATCTAGTTTGAAAAAACGATTAAAAGGCTAATTTTATTAGTCTTTTTTATTGTCTTTTTTTCATTAGAATGTATAATTACCCTATCTTAAACGAAACGAGTTTTACCATGAAAACGATTTTGAAATACTGGCAACAATGGAATCACTTAGAGCAACTTATTGAAAAGAGAAGAAAGACGTTTATTGAAAAACACCAAATGTCTTCTTACGAAGTTGAACAAACTCTAATGCGTGAATTCGGCAATGAATATCCGAACCATTATCTTTCTGTTATTCAAAAAATTGCTGCTGACTTTTTAAGCCTTACTGACGAATACGATTCATTTCATGTTGACGTCAAGAAACAGCTTGAAGATAGCTCATTGCTTCGACTTTCATTTTCTGGTGAAAACGATATGGAAATCTATTTGAAATACACTTTCAAATCTGATCCTGAAACTGGTGATATTACTGTTTTGTCTAAAACTTATCGTGATTTTCAATACTTTATTCCAATTTGCAATGATTCTACAGGTCTTGAATTATCTTACCTTTTTGAGTGATTTTTTATTGCTTTTTTAACTTTATTTTTATATAATTAGTTTTATCTTATTTAGGGCAATCGAGGTTTTTATGAATATTGAATTAAAGAAAATCCTATTCACATTTAACGATCAATTAGTGTCTATCTCTAATCTTGAAGGCTCTCCAAATGTTCGCTTATATGCTTTAAAAAATCTTAATTCTAATCTTTTGCGTTTGTCTGTTAATGTCAACACAAATGAATGGCATATCCTATATTCTAACAATGGTTCAATTTGGGAACGTGTTCCAGAAAACCCGCTTCTTGCTGTTTCTAAGGGCGGCACAGTTTTCTATAAAATCTTTCCACAAAGAAAGCCTTTTTGGAACCCTAAACAAAGCAATACTAGTTGTATGTCTTGGATGCAATCTCTTGTCAATACTGTCGAAAAACTTGTTAAAGAGTCAATTGAACAAGACCAAATCAATTACTTAAATAGTTTTTCTAGTGAAGTTTCACACTAATTAAAATAAGGTTTAAAAATGTCAAAATCGTATTCTATTGTTGGCAAAAATCGAAAATTTAAACTTGAAGAAAGTTTCTCTCTTATGGTTGAAAGCAATACTGACTCTGGTTATGTAGAAATTACTAATTCCGACTCTGGCATTAGACTTTCTGAAAAAGATCAAGCAACATTAGGTGTCCCTTTCTCTACTGAAAATGAAGCTCTAGAAGCATTATTGGAAGCCGACCTTGAAACCGTTGATGACGTTATTATTCAAAGGTTTCTCCGAAAAGTCAGAAAAGACTAACATTTTAATCCCATTAAAAGCAAGGCTTAGGTCTTGCTTTTTTCATTTCTACTGTTGTATAATAATACTTTTTAAATCGAAAGAGGCTTCCTTATGACTTTTGTTATTGAAAATCTAACAGACCAAACAGAACCTATTGATAATTTTGGTGCTGCTTTAAAAGAATTTTATAATTATGAACCATACAACAAATATATTGACGAAATGGAAGAAAAACGAAACTTTGTCCCAATGATTCATATTTATCAAGATATTCACAATTTAAAAGAACGTTTCAAAAGAAGTCTTAAAGGTACTTTTCTTGTTGAAATGAATACCGCTCTTCTTATAAGAACTGAAGAAACCCTAAAAGACTGCTTCTTTCTCGACTATTATATTAATCTTGTTTTTCACGAAGGCATTGACAAAAATTTTGAATTGAGTGCTCCCAATAATTATAAACTCAAACTCTATCGTTTCACGTCTTATATCTTACGGGCTATTTCTATTCATCCTGATATTATTAAGGCTTATCGAGAACATTTTGAAATTGAATATGACAAAAAATTGAATACACTGAATGAATCTTCTGTCATTTCTGGTGTTACAGATTGTTTAGAAGTTTATAAAATACTTGTTGAAGCAGGTATTTATGACAAAATTAATCAATTTGCAGAGATTTGCAAAAAACATAAAGTTGTATTCCACTAATCTATTGAAATAGATTTAAAAGCAAGGATAGAACCTTGCTTTTTTTGTTTTAGTTATGTTATAATTCTTTTGTTAATCAACTACTACAAAGGTTAAAAATGAGCATTTCTTATCGTGATATGAAAAATCTTTTTGAAAAGGAAATTCGTTCTCTCAAAAACTTACTATCCAATCTTCGTGGCGAAGAATCAAAGTATGAATCAGAACTACGTAGCCTCAAAGATGTAAAGAAAAATCAGCTAGATAAACTGCATCATGTTGTTTTACGATCAATAGGTAACAATGATGACATGTTAGGGTATGTTAGAGCCATCAAATCTAATCTAAACATTCCTTTTGAAGTAGGTTTTTCGCTTAATGAGCGTTTGGTTAATGAAATGAATCAATCAAAAGAAGTCTATGAAAAGGCAAGAACACAAGTCGTTATATCTCACCAAAAACTAGACGAGCTTGAAAAAGACAAAAGCGAAAAATCAGATCTTTATTATTCGAATCGTGAAAAGTTCAATATTTTTCAAAATTTAAATAGCGATGTTAATGAGATTAAGCAATTTGCAAAAGAAAAAGGAATTGATATTTCTGAGTGTGAAAAAGTCGGATTTTTCTCTCGGTTATTTATGACTCCTCGTTCAGCATTATCTAGAGATATTCATTCTTTGATTGCGGCTATTGAAAAACTAGACCTTGAAGAAGTATCAACCCGAAATGGCTTTGCACAATTTGATCGTATGGCAGAAGAAATTGTTGACGGCAATATTCACTATCAAGCTTTCCGACAAGATTTTGATAATGCTATTGAGGCAGTAGATAAATACACAGAAGAAGTTGTTTTTAAAGTTCAGAATAAACGCACTACTGCACAATATGATTATGAAGATAAGCGCAATAAGCTTGATAAACGCCTCTTCTTTAAACTTTTCGAGCTTTTGACAGAAGAACAACAAGATCAGCTTTTTAAAGCATATTTGATTCCACCACTTGCTGACTCTCAGAAAGACGCAGAATCACGTATCAAGTTCTTGAATAAAGTTATTTCTGGTATTGAAGCTGATAAAAAACAGATCAAGGAAACTATCAACTCTCTTGATAAAAATATGTTTAAACTAAATCGTGCTGCACGAAAAGCACCTAATAAGCGTAATAACAAGTTTAACCGACCTCAGTTTGATAAAAACATGAATAATCTGAAACTGCATTATTCTAAAAAACAACGTTGGTATGAAGATACGCATTCAAAATACAGAAACAACTACAACGGCACTATGTTTGATTCTGTTGACGCATTAATGTTAATTCTTGTTATCAATAGTATTTCTGATAATGCTGAAGTTGGTCACGCTTTGTTTGCGAATGAACTAAGTGACTTCTCTATTGACGATCTCGATCTTGAAAGTCTAAATATTAATTCTTTCGAAATTGACAATCTTTCTGACGGTCTAGATTTGTCTGAAGTAGCAGAAATTGCACTTGACTTTGATATCCCTGATATTCCAGAAGTTCGAGTTGATATCCCCGATATTGGCGGTGGTAGCTCTGATTTTGGTGGCGGTGGTTGCTGCGATTAAATTAAAAAATTAAAGACTACTTCGGTAGTCTTTTTTTATTTATTGTTTTTAAATAGATTAAAACTTGCTTTGTTTTTGTTTGTTTGCTATTATATAGCCACATTAAAGAGATACTTAACCAAAGGGGTTAACAATGAATATTTTGAAAATTGCAATTACAGCACTTGCTTCTCTATCACTTATCGCTTGTTCTTCTACACCCTCGGCAAATACTTATTATGAAAAAATTGGTCGAGTTCAAAAAGTTGAGCTTGTAGAAAAAACGGACAGTGCAAGTTTGGTTGAAGTTGCTATTGCTGCTACTGTTGGTGGTTTTATTGGTAATCAATTTGGTGGTGGCTCTGGTAAATATTGGACTACAAGTGGCGGTGCTATCATTGGTGCAGTCGCAGGTAATGAAATCATGTCTGAAAAATACAAGGCTATTCGATATACTATTATTTTTCCTGACAATGGCGTTAAAAAAACATTTACTCAACGTAAAATAACCCCTGACATTAACAAAGGCGATCTTGTTCACGTTAAAGCAAATGGTAAAAATTCAAGCATTGATTCCTATGGTCGATACACTAAAAAGAATTATCAAACCTTAGTTGATATGCATATGAATGGTGAATTAGATTAACAAAAACCTTTTCAAAAAGTCGTCCTATATGTATAGGGCGATTTTTTTTATTTTTAAAACAAAAAAAAGCTTTTATTTTTGTTTCAATTTTGGTACACTCCAAAAAAAGTATTACATTGAGGGGAAAATATGGCTGAAATTATCATTCACACACTAGACAAAAATCTTGTTCAAAATTCTGTAAAACGTAAAATCCAAACCTACCAATCTCTGAAAGACAATCGCATTAAAGCAGAGAAACGAATCCACCAAGAATATCAAAGAGCTGTTGAGGGTGGCAAAGCAAAATCTTGGTCAAAACCAAGAACAGATCTTAAAAAAGACCTTTCTGAAATTGAAAATTGTTACAACAATATGATCAATCAAGAGAAACATTACTATTCTTCTGTTCGTGTTCTTGAGTGTCCAGATACAAAAATGTTTTATTTGGCTTATGGTGACGAAACTCAAAACTCTCCTGAAAAATGTGAACGTTCATTTGAATCATTAGAACAGGCACAAGAATTTTTCTTTAAAAACCAACGATAAAGCATTGCGTTAATAGTCTCTCTTTGCTATAATTCTTTTATTCCAAAACAAGAGACTATTTGTTATGACTATCGAAATTAATGTAGAAGAACTTAACTTAGAAAACCAAGAAGATTTGGATATGGCAAAGAATGCTATTCGTGAATCTGTTAATTCTTCTATCAATCAAGGTTTCGCTCTTTATGGTGACAACTTTATCGGTTATCGTGCCTTTAAAGAAGATGGTACAGAGTTCGATTTTAATCCAGTTTCAGATCTTTTCCGAGACGAGGAACTTTGTGATTACTTTAATGAAATGTGCTTTAAACTTCGTTCTGGCGAACATAACGATTGTAAATTTTGGTAATTTATCATGTCAAAAGAATTGTTTAATGCTCGAATGAAGAAAATCAGAAAGCTTCGTAGTCTTAAAGAAATCGGCAAGTTTTATGCACTTGTCGATCTTAAAGCCACCCAATCAAATCAAACACCTTTGTTATTAAAAGGTGAAAATGAGATCACCACTGATTTCACCCAAATTAATATTTTCTTCTCAGAAGAAGAAGCCAATAACTATGCTAACAAACGTTTCTCTGTCACTGAGGTTTACCCTAGCGACCTAGAAACACAAGTGCAGTGCATTATGGATTCGAACATTGATAATCTAGATCACCTAGATGATTTATCTCATATCGCTGTATAACTAATCTAACTGAAATTTTTACAAAGGAAAAAAACTATTATGAAAAGTGTTGTTAAATGTCTTATTATGAACGACGATGATCAAATCCTACTTATTCAACGTGCTGACGACGATTCTCACGGTGGTTCTTGGGAAACCCCTGGCGGTGGCGTAGACGGTGAAGAAACACTTCATGAAGCTTGCGTTCGTGAAGTCAAAGAAGAAGCAGGTGTGGATCTTCAACTTGCTGACGTTATGCTTGCTCATAATCTTGAAATGCCTGACAGCGAAACACAAGAAGCTTTTGACGTATCTCTATTTACGGCACTTGTTCCGAATGGAACGCCAGTAGATCTATCCGACAACCCTGATCATCAAGACCATAAATGGCTTTCTGTTGAAGATATTCGCTCTGGTCAAGTCAAAATCGATACTTGGACAGCAAAACAACTTGAATATGTTTAATTATATTTAATCTCTTTTAAAGCACACTTCCCAGTGTGCTTTTTTTGTTGCTTTTTTATTTGATTTTGCTATAATTTTATAAGTTTTTTAATAACTTCGGAGGTTTAAATGGATAAGGTTGATATTTTGTTTGTTCGTGCTTGTAAAGGTTCTAATTCTGAATCTCGATTATTAAAACTGCATAAGCGATTTTATATTCCAACAAGGAACATCGAAGAAAACAAACGAGTTATTATTGCTCAACTTGGCGATATTATCCAAAACAGTAATCCCTATACTGTAAGTGAATCTTTCCAAATTGCAAAAGAAGCTGCAGAAGTTGGGACTGAATCATTCACTGATTTTATGCTTAAAAAATACGTTAGCAGAATCTACAACACAAAAGTCAGTCAGTTTAAAGGCTTTATCCCACCACTTTATTTTAGAAAAAAAGTCAATGTCCCTACTTGTTGATTACTCTTAACTTTGCTATAATTAATGCAATTAAAAAGCAAAGGTAATCGAACAATGTATACAGACGGTTTTAATAAATTCAAAACTTTAGAAGAACTATTCTCAGAAAGTAGTTCTTGTTTTTCTGTTATGCCTGAAATGCTTGATTTTGCGATTACCTTAACCCAAAAATATGGTTTGCCTATTGGTCACGGTTTAACTCGTGTCGTTTGGAATACAAATAAGGGTCATGTATTCAAAGTGCCACGTTGTGACAAAGGTTCTCTTGACAATTCTTGGGAATCTTCAATCAGCATCGAGCAGACAGAAAAGTACGAAGAAGGGTATGCCAAAACAAAAGGCTTCTTAGTTAATGATTACCTTGTTTGTATTGCAGAACACATCACAATTGCGAGTAATTCAGAAATAGAAAAAGTTTTCGGTAAAATCCCTGACTGGACATATTTTATTGACTGTCAGCAAGTCGGGTTCGATAAAAAAGGCTTTTTGAAAGCATACGATTTTGCTTGATTTTTTAGTTTTTGTTTGTTATTCTTTGTTTGACTTAATTTGATAGAGAAATTATTATGATTGGCACTACATTATACGCTGTTGGTTCTGACAATGTTATTTACCCTGTTAAGGTCACTAACTTCGAAAATAAAACAAAAGATGTTGATGCTGTCTATATTGAAACTATTGAAGAACAAGACAGTGATTTCTATGAAATCATTTTGAATGCAAGAAACAAAAAGGTTTATGTTTCTGAGCACAACACATTAGAAAGAAAACACTTTTTCAAAACAGAATCAGAAGCAAAGGCGGTTCTTATTGCCTTTTATGAAGAAAAAGAAGAAAACTTAAAATCACAACTTAAAACAATCAAAAAAACTTTAAATGAATTAAAAAAATAACTTGCTTTTGCTTTTTTATTGTCCTATAATTTAACCATTGAAAACACATAGAGAGATAATATCATGGGACGCACAGTTTCTATCCGTTTTAAAACAAAACAAAACACTCTTACTGCTATGAAACAAGTTCTTGACGCTGTAAATAAAGCGCAACGTAAAATTTGGCATTCTATTGCAGAAGAGCAAGGTCTAAATACTATCGAGTTTTTACATGCTGAAAAACAGAAAGATAACTGGAGCAATGGTGCTCATATTCACTCTACTGATTTTACAACTTTTGCCATTCTTTTTAAAATGGACGGTAAAGAAAAATCCATTCTAATTAATGACTATAGTTGCGTGAATGCAAGTATGGGCTTTACAGAAGAAAACGCAGACTTTATGAATAAAGTCCTAGACGAATTGGAACACTTGGCAGATGAAACACTACGTCTATACCACGAAGACGAGTGCCAACGAACTGTTCATTCTAAAACAGTTGCATAATAAAGGTGTTGAATATGTTTAAAAGTATTATTCCTGAATCTTGGCAGTCTCTAAGAGAATCTTCAGAAAAAGGTTTAACTGACATTGCTCTTAAACATATTCAGATCTTTGAAAAAGAAGTCACACAAGATAACTATTCAGAATTTGCTCACAATGCACTAAAAGAAATGGCTGCATTTATGATGGATAATTCAAGTAATGGTGCAAGTGACAGTGAATGTATTGAAACAGTGATTGATTTCTTTACAGAACTACTTAACAACTACGTTACAGATCAAGAAAGCATTATTTGTGCATTTCAATATCATTTCTATAACGAAGTTGAAACAGAAAAACCCCTATTATAACAATAAGCTCTTGCCTTATTTAAGAGTAACCCCTATAAACCCATCGGCACTGCTTGCAGTGCCATTTTTTTACTTTTTTATTGCTTTAATTCACCGTTTTTGATAAAATATCAATAATTAAAATAATTGAGGTTATCATGTTTGGATTAATTAGCGATTGTCATCTTGAAGAAGTAAAATACTACTTTTCAAAACGAAACACTCGAAAACACTGTGAAAAAATTGCAACTTTGCCTGTCATTCCAGAAGGCGTAAAGACGCTTCTTATTGGCGGTGATCTGTGTGAAGCTCGTGATACCGAACTTTTAGAAAAGACTTTGGGTTATTTCTCAAATGAATGTGAGAATGTTATTTACATTGACGGAAACCATGAATTTTGGAAAGAGGATATCACTAAAGTCAAAGCAAAAATTCAAAACGTTGTTGATAAATTTGATAATGTTCATTACTTGAATAATAATTGGATTGAAATTGACGGTGTTAAAATCTTTGGCACTAATGGTTGGTGTGACTACGGTAAAGACGGTGGAGTAATCTCAGAGCTAAACAACATTTACACCACAATGAAAGTTCCTGCTGATTGTCGTAAAATTAAAGACCTTTCGGCTACTGGCACTGGTTGTAAACTTTCTGCCTATAAAGTTATTTCTCTTAATAAAAAAGCAAAACTTGCTGTTGCTGATTTTGTTAAAGAAGAAGGCAAGAAGATTATTTTAACTCACTTTGCGCCATTCGATAAAGCCGTTTATGACAAGCTTGGACTTTTCAATCGAAACTTTTTTGACGTTCGTTTTGATACTATTGGATTAGATATTAATGACTTTAAAGACATATCTACTGACGAGCTTATATTTGCACACGGTCATGTTCATTGTGAAAATGGCTATAATGTTGATGGCTTTGACGTATATCTAAATCCGAGAGGAACATTCTTTGAAGATATGGACGAATATAAAGTCTTAACATTTTCTTTTAAATCTTAATTTTCGAAAATTAAGGTTTATTTCTCATTGTTTTTTTGATATAATTCCTTATCGTTATTTTTTATAAGTAGGGAATTATGTCAAAAACATTCGACTATCAAGGCTTTCACGCTACTGCTGACATTCTATTGAAATCATATCCAGAAGATATTGTTTCAATTGTTCGTGATTCTATCAAATATTCAAAATTAAATATTGTTGCTGAAAAAATTCATGATTTTGGCGGTGCTGTCACAGGTGTCTGGGTTCTCAGTGAATCGCACTATTCTTTGCACGAGTACCCTGAACACAACTACATTACAGTAGATTGTTATACTTGTGGTGAAGAGGGTGATCCTCTTGCGGCTATTGAAAATCTTATCAAAACACTTGATGCACTTGTTGGTGTTAAAGATTTCAAGATTAATGAGCTAGATCGTGGTAATTTCGACAAATCAACACTTTCAATGATAGAGAAAGCATTTTGGAATACTCCTGTTTCAGAAGTGAATGAAATGCAAGAAAAAATGGATAAAATTGCAAAATCCCTTAATCCAGAACAATTGAAAATGTTAGACGAAGTTATTACTTGGGTTGCTAATGAGCAAAGATGTGACGATAGTTACAACAATGAAATGTTTGAGAGTGATTAAGATGAAAATTCATGTTCTCTCTCCACTTGGAGATTGTCGAGAAGTTAAACGAATCCATTTAAACAAACGAAAAAATGATTTGCTTTATTCTTGCCCGAAATGCAAGGAAGAGCACTCTTACGTTGATAAATGGTTTCATTTAGAACCTTATGGCAAAAGCATTATGTGCGATCCACAACGCTATCCTGTTGTTGACTTGGAATGCTCTAATTGTTGCTTTGTCGGAGTTTTTTTTACACTCAAAGAACTTGAAGAAGACCATATCATTGTCGAAGACGGGGATTTCAATTTAGTCGTCAAAAAGCACTAAACATTAAATAAAAAAAACACCTTTCGTAAGGTGTTTTTTTATTAGTCGTTTATTCTTTAAAAGATTTTTTATAATCGCAAATTATTTTATCTTTTAACCAAATTGCACATTCACCAGTAATTTCATTAGCTTTATCGTCTCTCAATTCATAAGGACTTTCGCAAACCACTTCATAACCTGCAGCTTTCAAAACTTCTTCTTCTGAAAAATCAATTTCTGGCTCTGATATGGACTCTAAGATCTCTTCAATTTTTTCAAGTGCAAATTCTTCTATAAACTTATCAGATTTAGACGCCATAAATCTGCAGCCTGTTTCTACGTTTTGTAGATATGCTATTTCAGAAGTATCAATATCTACATTAATTTTCCAACCATGTTTTTGTAAAAACTTAATTTGTTGATTCGATAAAGCCATTTTAAGAACCTCTTTTCTTTTTTAATAGTCTTTATTATAGCAAAAACCACTTAAAAATTAAAGAATTATCTTTTTTTCTTGCTTTATACTTTTGGTTGTATTATAATTCAAGGACTATTGATTAAATATAAAAGGAAAAACAATGAAAAACCTAAAACCATTATTGGTATTTGACGCTGATAAAGTCCTACTTGATTGGATTGGTGGTTTTTTATCTTTCTTAAAAGATACTGGTCATTGTGTTAAGCATTTAGAGCAATACATTGGCACAACCGCATTCTTAACCACAGAAGAAATGACAAAAAGCGATTGTAAGCGATACAATCGTGAAGTTTTAGATAAATTCGTTGAATCAGGTTATTTGCGTAAATTGGATACGTTCCAAGTTGATGCAAAAGAAATCCTTATGGAACTTAAAAAAGAGTTTGATTTCGCTATTGTAACTTGTATTGGCACTGACGAAGAAAGTATTAATCAACGTCACGAAAACATCGAGCTTCGTTATGGTGATATTTTCCTAGACGTTATCTGTATTGGCTTTAACGAATCAAAAGAAAACCCACTTCGAAAACTTGCTAAAACTCGTAATGTCGTTGGTTTTGTTGATGACCGACCTAAACACTTGGAAGAAGCGATTTCAGCAGGTATCAAACCTATCCTTATGTCTTGTGGCGTTGACGTCTGCCCTGTTAACGCAGAACGATACAATGTTATTTCTTGTTTGAGTGAAATTAAAAACATTATTTAAACTTAACAATATTCGTTAGACTAATTAAAAGCCAATAATTTTATTGGCTTTTTTTGTTTTTTTTGTTATAATTCCTATACTTTAAATCAATGAGATAATTTTATGCTACGTATTATCCTTAACGACGAAATCAAATGTTTTCCATTTCTAGATCTTGAAGAAGCAAAAGAAATGCGAAAGCTTTACATTGATAAACTCAATGCAAATCCACAAATCGCTGTTATTAAGTTAGAACACACCGATATGTATCCTGTTCCTAATGAAAGTGAGAATCGTTTTTACATTATTCTTCTTAAACGTAAAAATGGTCGAATGGGCTTCCGTGATAAAGACAGTTATGTTTACTACGATCCAGAAGAACCGTTTTACGACATCCTAGACGAAAAGGAAGAACAACCAAATGCTAGTTAATATCCCGCTTATTGCTTCTACGGAAGAAGAACTTAAAAAGTGCAAAGATAAATTAATGGCTGTTCGTGGTGAAGCAGGTGAAGATTTAGAAATTTTTGATTTTCAAAATAAAGTCCCCCAACATTGCTCAGAATCATTTCTAGGTTTTGAAGATTCAACAGGTCTGTATGATTGCCGTTTACGCAGTAGAAGTGTTTATTATTCTGTTGATCCTCAATTTGAACTGTTAAGCTATACAACTAATTTTCCACTGCCTGTTAAACTGGTTGAAAATATTCCTACTTTTTACGAAGGGGAGTTCGAGACACAAGAAGACTTATTGTGGAAACGATACGGATTCACTCGAAATGTTGAAGATTTTATGACACTTATTGGAAATCAATTAAAAGAGTCAAAGCGAAAATTTGCTATTATCTTAAGTGAAGTTGAATACTACGACACTCTGTTTAATAAAAATGGGCGTATTTACCACACTGATCATTCTTCATTTGATTTAAAAGAAGGTGATAAACTGATTAATTTTAGTATTTACGAATTAAAAGAAAAGTCAGAATATACAGTCCCTAATGAAGAAAAAATGACAGCATTGGCTATTGTTATTCAAAGTGAAAATTTTAAAGAAAAAATTGATTTTCTTGAAAATATTAACAATAAAGAATTAACAGAGCAAAAATTTAAAGACTTTCAACTTTAAAAGGATAAAAAATGACATTCGCAAAAACACAAGAAACAGAAGATCAACAAGAATTACGAGAGCAACACGAATCTGGTGTTGACACCGATACATTTATGCTTGCGTTCTTACACGAACAATAATTTATCTTTGTTTTTTAAAGGAAGTTTTTGCCTAAAAACTTCCTTTTTTCTTTAGTGATGTTATAATATTTGTATCCCAAAGAGAAACCTTAGATAAAAAACTTCGGAGAAACAAATATGTTAGAACAATTTATGATCGCAATTAATGGACTTATCGCAATCGCTCTAACTCAACTACCTGTTCCTAAATCTTGGATTAAATTCGCACCTGTATTTGGTCTTATTGGTCAACCATTCTGGCTAATCTCTACATATCAAAATCAACAATTTGGTATTTTCACTGTTTGTTGTTGCTACTTAGGTCTATGGTCTATCGGCATTTATCGTTCTTGGCTTGCAAATGATAAAGAAGGTTGGAAAGAGTTTAAAACCAACTTTCAAAAAACTGAAAAACTAATTGGTTAAAAAATTATTATTCATTAACTTTGCAACAAGTTGCAATTAATTTAAATAAAGCATTGTTATTTCGAATCAAAAAAAAGAAATTTTAGCCAAGCCATTTCGCTTTGATGTGATTATGGGGACTTAAAGAGAGTAGCATCGCTGCTCTCTTTCTTTTTTGCTGACTCAAAACCTTACTATATAGATGTTAAACTTTTTTATTTCATTCTTTTTAAAGAGGTGGTATAATTACCTTTCTCTATGGAGGAACTATGGATCTATTAAAAAGATTAAAAGAAATTTCTGATTCTGACCTTAAACTACCCGTTTTTATTCGTATGTCTACTTTTGTTGGTAACATCAGAAGTGTTGATGTTGTCAGTTCAAAAGTATTCAAAAAAGGAGACGGCGAGCTTTGTCAGGTCTTATCGTTGCGAAACTCAGACTTTGACAAAGATTATATTCAAAATTATTGTGAAGCTAAAGGTGTTGAATTAGAATATGATGAAGACGAAGGTTATTTAGAAGACCTTTGTATTGATCCTATTGAATCAATTGAAGAATTAATTGCCGATTTAGAACTTAATCTAAACAAAAACATTCAAGATATTAGATATAGCGCATTAACAGGATTATCAGGCAAAGAGTATGTTATTACTTCAATTAATAAAGATGTTTATCATATGTTTGGACTTCCAAATGATTGTTTTATTATAGAAGTTAAATAAAGGAAATATCATGGTTCTATTAAAGAAATTAAAAAACATTCCTAATGATAAAAGACATTTAAATCTTTATCATCATTATCCTAAAAAATATTTTAGAATTACAGAGATTAGTTCTGAAATTGTTAGTTTTTATGAAAAAGACAAGAATCTTAAATATCAAAGTATCTTTTTCAAATATGATAGTGAAAATATTTTTACGAAAGATAAAGTTAAACCATTAACTATAAATGATATTATTGAAATTTTAGAAAATACCATTAATGAAAATGTTACTGATCATAGGTTCTTTTATATTGGTATGTCTGACTTGGTTTATCAGTGCTCTGACACCATTAGTTATAATACCGATGAAGAAGGAGAAAACGAATGCTGTTACGTTATTCACAATTAATTATTTTCAAAAAAAGTTGATTAAATCAGGTTTTTATAGCAAAGAAACAACCAACTTTGAACCTATAGTTTGTTGGCTAGAAGAATAATTTCATACAAAATATTTAAAACGCAAGAGGCAACTTGCGTTTTTTTTATGGAATTTATAGCATAATTTAAATTAAGGATTATTCGCCAAAACAAACATAAAAAACATTAATAACAGCTTATTTCTTAAATTAATATCCCTTCCATTCAGTTTGTATGACTTCTATTGTATACCTATTTTTTGCTATTTTTACCATTATTAGATTAATTTTTTTTATTTTATTTAAAAAAAAGACTACCCGAAGGTAGTCTTTTTTGTTTTATAATTTACGAAATCAACGTTTTTTGTTAAGTCTAAGCAGTTCTTTTGATTCACCTGCACGTTTATCAAAGACCTCAAATGCTTCGTTTGTAACCTGTCGAATTCGCTCACGTGAGATACCGTAGTTTTCTGCAATATCAGACATATTCCATTTCAATGTATCTGTGATTTCGTCAAGATAAGGAACAGGCTTACGCTTCTTAGTCTGCAGGTAAACAATTGAGCCTTTCCAGATAGGTAGGAATACATTTTTGATATCTTCAAGGATAAACGGCACTTTTACGTGTTTTTGAAGAATCTTTTTGTATTTCACTTCACTAACCGTCATATCCAGATTTATATTTTCATAACGAGCAAGCACTTTCTTTTCTTTCCAAGTAAGACGCTCTTTGTGCTCTTTAATAAAGTTAATATCAAGCTTGATGTCATGGTTAATTACAAATGCTGCTTCTTTCCAAGTAGATACTTTTGTTTCTGTGCTTGGCTTTTTAGCTTTTTTCGTTGCAATCTCATATGATACGTCTTCTTCACCTGCTGATTTACTAGCAATCAGATAAACTTTCTTTGTTGTTTCTAAGTCATGAACTTGCGTCATTTGGTCATATTTGATTAGAGCTTGCATACGATCAAATACGGGACAGCAAAGCACTTTCTCAAAACACTCTTCACCGATCTTTTCAAGAGTTGATTGCGCCATTTTACCCTGCTTTTGGTAAGATTTCTGGCTTGACGCCCAGAAATTAAATGATTCTTTTGTTGTGCTTGCCGAAATCATTTGCAGGTTATGAGGTTTAATACCAAATTCAAGAGCTTTTTGAAGAACAGGCAAGTAAGCTTCTAGCTGTGAAGGCTTACGCTTAAACAATTGAACGCCATGAGATTCTAGAAGATCATTGATTTTCTTTGCTTTATCTTCGTCCATACGACTTTGAGCAAGCCAAGTGCTTAGACCACGATTAAAAATTGGTTGAAGTTCTTCATCGGAAGGCAGAATAGACACATCGTTTTCTTCCAAATACTTTTCAAGACGAGCAAATGTTGTCTCCCAAGGCACACCTTGATTGTCAGCACCGATTTTGCCCATTACTTCGTATCTTTCAAACAGATCTATCAGAACCGCACGATTGTTCATTCGGGTAGGTGAGTTTTTATCTTCACGAACATTTCGCTCAATGAAGCCCAACAGATACTTATCCTCTTTCTCAGTTGGTCTACGACCATGTTTTTGGATAAATTTTTCAAGTTTTTTTACATTGTTTTTAAATATAGTTTCATTTTTTGTTGACATACTTCCCAACCATTGTTTATTTTCAGATAGTCTCCTAATTCTAGCTTAACTTTATAAGGTGTACAAGACTTTTTTCTAAAATCAAGCTAAAATTAGATCTCTCTCTCATTTTTTATTAAATTTTTTTTATGCTTTTCTGTTAATGTTTTTAACTTTAACAGAACGAACCAAGCGTTTATCGAAAGATTCAAAAAGATCATTCGTCACCTGACGAATACGTTCACGAGTCAAACCATATTCTTCACCAATATCAGACATATTCCATTTTAGGCTTTTTGTGATTTCTTTCATATAAGGCAATTTACGACCTTTTTCTTTAAAACTTTCTTCTACGGTTTTTTTCCATAGCTCTAATGTTAGTGGTTCCAAATCTTTGAAATCAAAAGCACCTTTAATATGTTTTTTCAATATCTTTTTAAACTTCAATTCACTTACTGAAAGTTCTGTATTTACATTTTTATACTTTTCAAAGAAGACACGTTCTTCTTTTGATAGTAACTCTGACTTTTCACGGATTGAATCAATATCGTTTTTAATGTCATGAACTACAACAAATTCAATATCATTCCAATTTGCTGCTTTATCAGATTTAAATTTCTTTGGTTTCTTTGTTGTTACTTCATAAGTAAGATTTTCTTCACCTGCTTTTTTAGTCATTACAAGGAATACTTTTCGAGTTGTTTCTAGGTCAATATTGGTTTCCATTGAATCAAACTTAGCAACAGCATGTATTTTATCAAATATAGGGCAACAGAATACTTTGTTAAATGGTTTCTCACCAATTTCTTCCATTACCATAGGGTTTAGCTTACCGTCTTGACTTTGCTTCTTCTGGTATGACGCCCACCAGTAAAAATCGTCATTAGCTTCTGTTACTGCAAACATTTGTAGGTTCTTGGGTTTTAGACCTAGTTCAAACGCTTTTGAAATTACAGGTAGGTAAGAGATCAAACGTTCTTGTGGTGACATAATATTAACCTTTTTTTGTTTAGGAATTAGACATAATTTATTCTTTTTAATGTATAAAGTCAAGCTTTTTATTTGAATTTTTTTCTTGCCTTTTTTCTTTTTTTTGAGTATTATTTACACACTCCTTAATTGAAAGAGAGATTTTATTATGCCACATTTAAACCAAGGCGCTACCATTATCAATGAAAATGCCAATCACGGTGCAACGATTCAAGAAGTTTTATCAAATCTTGAAATTGAAGCGGTTGAAGTATTGACTTTCATAGTAGAGACAATTGAAGATAAAGACGTTTCAAAAGCAATCGTTCGTTCTTCTGACAACAATACTGCCCCGTTTGTTGCTTCTGCATTAGGCGACCTTGTTAATATTGGCTTGGTTCAAATCTTAGACACAAAAGGTAATGAATCTATTGCTACTGTCAAACAAGACGTTTATGACGCTGTTATTGACTTCGAATTTGATTTCTAATCTTCTTCATTGATTTTAAGGCATAGTTCTGACTATGCCTTTTTCATTTCTGTCTCAACGAGATTTTGCTACTTTTTAATGTTTTTTATATTTTTATTTTATGATAAAATATTTACTATTCAAAAAATTTAATTTATAAAGGAAAAAAAATGGAATACAGTTTAAATGACATAGTTGTTGTGTCATTCACTATTTTTGGTGTAATTTATGCAATTTTGTCTGATTATGCTGATTTTAATGAAGCCACTCGATTTAAAATCTTAAAAGCATTATCAACAAACAAAAAAGAGATTTTAAGTCGCAAAGATTTTCTTAATGATAACCTATCAGAAGAAGATAAAAACGAATCTGTTGATATCTACACTCGTTATATTCAAGCGAAACTTGATAATAAAGCAAAAGAACAAGGCTATTTTGCTGATACTAAGTCTATCCTTGACCAATTTAAGTCTAAAAACCATTTTCATTATGCACAAATCCAAACAGGTGTTTTTAAAGAGAAACATACTCGACAAGGTTCTAACGGAACTGAAACCAAGTTTTTCTTTGTTCTTAATGATGAAATGTTAAACGCTGCTTAAATTATCCCCTATAAAGGATAAGTAAATGATTATCCCCTGTAAGGTATAACAACGTCGATATCCCCGCTTGGGGATATTTTTTTTCTTTACTTCTGAAAACATCGATGAGATCATAATGTCTCTACAATATGAGGCTTTATTATGGCGAATTTTAACAATCTTCCTACATTAAAAAAACGATTTGAAAGTTACGCAAAAATGGAACTTCCAGAAATGTTCCATGTTACTACTGAAAGTAATGCCCGTAGAATACTCGAAGAAGGTCTTTTAACTCAACATATGGGCAAAATACACGGTAGTATGGACACACAGCCGACAGAACCCGTAGTTTATCTTTCTAAATATCCTGATTCAAACAACCTTAACTCAGATCTTTTTGATACAAATGAAAAGATTGTGTCTTTACATATAAACCCAAAATGCATAGACCTTAGCAAGATCTACCCTGATGACGGTATGTTTGCTGCTATTGGTAATGAAGATTACTTTGAAACTACAGAAGAAATTGCAGAATTGTTAAATATACCTATGGAAGAAGCTCAATATATCTATGAAAAAACATATGAAGTGAATTCTGACAATTTAGAAGAATGGAAGTGTTTTGCTCTGTTTTATTTGTTTACAGAAGGTGAAATCTCTGTCGCTCACGATATCCCAAAAGAACATATTAAGTTCGACCACTATGTCGAGATAGAATATTTCTAGAATAATTTTTGTGCAAAAAATAAACGAATCTTCCTGGCATTAAAAATCAGCTTTGTTACAATATCTTTACTTTCTGAAACAACTGACAAAAAGGTGATAATATGACTTTACAAGAAATTTTTACCAACCTATCTTTGCCAGAGATTTTAATGTTTGGTCTTGGTGGTGCAATCGTTGCTATGTATGGCATGAGCAAGCTTCATAAAGACGAAAATATCGACGATTAAAAACAGATTTACTTACAAAAAAGGCTTGTTCATCAAGCCTTTTTTTTGTATAATTTAACCATTAAAATACTTATATTTAAGGTTATCAAAATGAAATTGATTCATAATATTAAAAATTCAATCCTTACTTTTCTAAAAGGCAATGACGGCTTTGAAGTTCTTTACAAAAAAGAAGCTAATAATATCGATCAAATGAACAAAGATAGTGAAACCTTAATCAAAATGATTCAGACCTTTGAGAACGAAAACAAAGATAATACTGGATATGACGTTTCCCTTGTTCTTGCTAATCTTGTCAACGAGATGACCAAAAGCGAACAAAATAACAGTTTTAAATTCAACAAGTTATTTTCTCACCTCATTACTAATAAAGTTGCCGCTCAGATTGAAGACTTAAAGTATCTAATGCTTAAATTAGAAGAAAATAATTTTATTAACACAACAAGCAAAACTGAAATGTATGACCAGTCACAATCAGCAAACCACTTTTATAGTGTAATCAAAAATGGTGAAGAAAAAGCACTTTACGTTAACTCAACAATTCAGTTTATTGTTTTTATCAAAAAAGAAACAATTTACATTCGCAAAGTTTCTACCAATGATATTGAAAAAATTATTTCAAATGGCTTTGTTGACTCATTTTTTGATTTATATAATTTTGATTCTGACTTCATTCTTGAATCCGATTTATTTAATGATTTATCTTTACCCAAATCTCGAATCCAATCAATGTCGTTATTAGAATTGGCTTTGTTTAATATCCATAGTGGAGCTTGTTCTATTGAAATCGAATTTAAAGATGAATAATTATAGATCTAGATTGTTCTTGTTTAAAATGTAATGGTCAAGAAACTACGGACGATATTTCACATTAAAAGGTTGTTTTTTGCGACCTTTTTTTGTATAATTATCTTATTGAAATGAGAACTTTAAAGGTTATTTTATGCAAGATACTCAAAAACGTCACATTGTAGCAAATCTAGATTCAGTTGATTTAGGTAATTCCGTTCTTTGTGTTTTAGAATATGATAACGATGGTCATTTCCCTACCGACCTTATTGTTGTTGCCGAATATGACGAAATTGACGATAAACTAACTTGTGATTTCTCTCGTTTTCCAGATCTTGAAGGTAAAGCAGTTGGTGATGATTCTTTTGACCAATATTTGTCTCTTGTTGACGCTATGGAAAAAATCTATCTAAACTCAACAAACGACAACGAAAATAAAGTTTCAACAATTAAGATCCCCGTTTATACTTCTATTGACCATATTAAAAAGAAAAGTGGCGAAGTTCTTTGTTCAGAAGATTTTGAAAACAAACATATGATTGAGTTTGCAAAAGATAAATGTCATATTGAATATGCAATTGAAGACCACTACCGAAATCAATCTAACCTAAGTCCATTTGGTGGCATGTTCTTAGACGACTACTTGAAAGACAGAATGAAACGATTAGGTTATTAAAATTAAAGAAAAACGACTTGATTCATGAGTCGTTTTTTTTGTATTATATAACTATTGAAACAAAGCGATAAAGGCTATTGAAATGATTACTTTAAAAGAAAATAAATCTAACGCACCATTGTTTATCAGCTTCTATAATGTTGTTACCAAAGAAAAGCAAAACAATATTGTTAAATTCGATACTGTTAATGAATTAGCACTTGGTTTGGTTAAAGAAATCCTGACTATCGACAAAAAACTGTCTGACGTTGTTGTTGCTGACTTAGATTTTGTTTTACTTGCTAACGGTGATAAAAAAGAAAATCTTTCAACAACCCAAGATTTTAATCACAAAATGTTACTTGTTCCTTTCTCTGGTTGGAATATCAATCTTTCTGTTGTAAATCGTGGTCGTCGAACTCGACTTTATTTTGCAAATAAAGAACTTATGCCTGATTTGGCTGATCCTTATATTGACCTATACCACGTTGTGAAAGTGCCTAAGAATATCTCTAAGCATGTTAGTAAAGGTAAAATGATTGTTTCTTGTTCTGACGAATACGCTAAAATTTACCATGACTCTGCTTATACAATCATTGATACCGTCAATAAAGACGAACTTTATGAAAATATTAACGTAGACTTTGAAAAATACGACTACTTTATCGCCAAAGAGTTTGTTAAATAATTTTAATAAGGCACTTTCATAGTGCCTTATTTTTTGATATAATAAAGAATAGTTATAAAAGGAGTGATCATCATGATTATGAATATTTTAGCTAAAATCTTTTTATCAAAAGAAGCCAGAGAACTTGCTGAAATTGCTCGTGAGCAAAATTGTCAGTTTAAAATGACTCAAAATAGTGGCGGATACTGTATACACAGAATTGATAATGTAGATAAGAAAAAATAAACAGCTTTCTTGGCTGTTTTTTTTATTTTTAAAACAAAACCTTTCTTTTCTCTAACGATTGTTATATAATACAATCAGTTTGAAACGTTAAGAGAAATTTAAATGCAGTTTTTTATTAGTCAAAATGGACATATCCTTGCTATTGATTTTGAGGTAAATCTATCAAATATTGATGGTCAAGTTTCTATTTATAACAATGAAGAAGAACTGCAGTTAGACTACCCTAACATTACAGACAATGACATTTCTAACAATATCCCTGTTCTGACGAAAAAAGTAACTGGTGAAGACGTTGAATATTTTCTCAATTCTTCCAAACTTAACAACGAACACGTTAGCTTAAGTTATGATGAAGATATTGAAGATTGGATTTCCGTGCAAGCTGAAACTTTCTCGACTAACTCAGGTTTACATTTCTAAGAGAGGATTAATTTATGGTTAAAATGCACCCTATGTTCAAAATTTCAATCCCTAGTGATTTAAGCAAATCCCAAAAAGAATTGTTTGATAAATTAGCCAATAAAGGCTATCAACTATTCTGTAATGAGGGCGAAAAATATCGTTGTTGGATTGAAAAAGGCAGTCAAAAAGCTTATGTTGATAATCGCACGGTCAATGCCTTATCAAACAAAGGCTATTTACTTCCCGATGATTCTTATCAAAATGATAAAATCGCCAAGTTCCGAATGAAACTAAATACTCGACTATAAGGTTAAACAATGAAATTCCATTCTGTTTCTCATTTAATTGAACAGCTTAAAGACCCAAACCTGTTTGAAAAAATCAGAGAGTTATTTCTTTCTGGTCAAATTGGTGAATCACTTGGTAAAAGCCCTGCTGAGTTTGACGTTTTTTATATTAACACATTAGATTGTTGTTTGAAAATCAAAAACAAATCGGCTGTAGTTAATTTTGGTCGTGGTAAAGATCCTTATGGTGAAGAACCCAACCATTTTATCAAAGCACCGTATGGATTTATAAATAATGAAACTATAGAACATTAAATAATTCTTTTATTTTTAAAACAAGCCTTGCTTTTATAGCAAGGTTTTGGTATTATATGTGCATTAACTAATTGACGTTATGGGGTGTAAAATGGAAAATAAAACATTAAAAATAGTTTTAGAATCTGTCGCAAAAGACAATAAAAAATACAATGAAATGATTGATTCTATTAGCAGTGAAGTTTATCAAGCGATTAATCGCTATGTTGGTGGCTACAATGACTCACTAGGTAGTTTTGAAAAATCTTTTAATATAAATGAAATCGATCTTATCAAGCGTATTCGAAATCACACTGAAATGACGGTTGAAAAACTTGAAATGAAACTTGATATTGACATTAACAACCCTGAAACTGTTCAGCTTATCAGTGATCTTGCTAGTGGTGAAAAAGACATTGTTGACATTGAGGTAATTGCATAATGTATGCAGTCTTTCAAGAAGAAAACCGAAAGAAAAAAGACGCTACTAAAAATGGCGTCTTAACTACGGTATTCCATAATTCTGAAAAAGATGGAACATACCGAAACCACAAAATTAAACGAAACACTCCTTGCCCTTGCCGAAGTGGTAAGAAATACAAAAACTGTTGTTTAAAAAGCGAACGAACAGTTGATATATTCAAAAAAATTAATTTTTAATGTAGCATTTTAAACCATATCTTGTTATAATAACCCTATCTTAATTAGCGAGAATATTCACTATGGCTTCTAAAACGATTCTTACAATGGATAAAATTTCAGAAATTCGTCTTGGCTACTGGCTTCGTAATGATACGCCTTATTACCAAGTCCAAGTCCAAGCTAAAAATGGAAGACGTTTCATCCTTTTAGGTTCAAGAACGTCTAACGAAGAAAAATGCGCCAACTTAATAGAAAAAATTAAATCAAAAGGGCAAATTAATCTTAGTAATTTTATCGAAGTTCAGCCTGATCCTGAAAGTGAAGCTTATTCTATTATGAAAGAAAAAGGTATTCTTGAAACATTAGAATCATAACAGAAACTTTTTTTCGAATAATGAAAAAAAACACTTGCAAGAAGATTTAAAGTTTACTATTATACACACCAACGAAACAACTTATTGAAATATAAACAAAAAAAGGAAAATTAATGAAACCAGTATTTAAAATTCAAGACCTACTAGCTAAACAACTTAAAGAACAAGGTAAAGCACACAACGAAGAAATTGTTGAAAAACTTTTCCGAGAAGCAATTGCGACACGAATGGCTGAAGATCCTGAATTTTTCGCTGACGTTTTGAATCTTGCTACAACAAAGCAACTTCAAAAGCAACATACTGAAAAGGTAACACAGAACACCGAAGAAAAATCGGAGACACTTTTTGACCTTGGCAATGTTCTTTCTCAAATTGCACAACAAAAAGCAACAGGAAAGCAACCAAGCGGTCAAAAACAAGCAATGACTAATGATACACCTGAATCTGATATTCTTACTACTATGGTGTTTATGCCTTTTGTAGAAGAAGAACCAGAACAACCTAAATCTCTTACACAAGATCAAGAGGCTATGATTAAAGCGTCTATCACAGAATTGGAAAAATTTGGTCTTCCAGTAGAACAGCTTTATGCTGAACTAGAAAAAATTGAAGCTCAAAAACAAGTGCCAGAAGATAAACACGCTTTTATGCGAAACTTCGCTGAAAAACTTGCAGAAGATTTAAATATTGATTCAGAAGATATCATTATTATTGCAAAATAAATAGCGAATTACATACAAAAGCCGTATTGAGAAATACGGCTTTTTTTATTGCTTTATTTTATTTCTATTGCTATAATACACCTACCAACAAAAAAGATTAACAAGGTTTGAAGAATGTTTATATTTAGATTCATATTTATTTTTATTTTTAAAAACCTTTATTTTTTTGCTAAAAATCTTATTGGGTTCTCTAAACATTTTTCATTATTCCCATTTTCTCTATATCAATTTAGAATTATTAAAGTAAGAAAAATTAAACCTTGGCAAATACAAAAAAGACATCGTATTTTTTTCTGGAAAGATATAGAAGGCGGTTTCGACTCTTTTCAGGAAGCAAAAAATAAGGCAGAAGAAATTAAAGCAAACACATAAGTCTTCATAGGCTTATCTTTTTTTTGAGAAAATATATATTATGCAATTTGTTAAAGCGACAAACAAAATTACTTACCCTAATGAGGCTATTTTTCTAGTTCTCTCTGACAAAGACTTTCTTTGTGTTCATAGTCCACGATTTGAAGCTGACAAAGCTCGTGAAACCAATGGGCAATGGATTTCAAGAACTTGGAAACCGAACTGTGTCTATCATTTAACTGAATTTACTGTTATTGAAGATTTTAATCGTGATTCAATTACTCAGGTTGATAAATCATTGATTGAATATATGTTTAAAGATTACAGTCAAAAAGAAGATCTAAAAAACGCTATCGGTAGCCTTGCCAAAAGCATTTCCCGAATTTAAAAATAAGTAATCAATAAAAAGCCGCCACGTAGCGGCTTTTTTGTTTTTGTATTAAGCTCAAAATTTAGGCACAAAAAAAAGCCCTAACGATAGGGCTTTTCTTTTCAATACTTTTAAGCGAAATCGAACATTACCATTTCTGTATAAACCTGAGCTTGTTCTTTCAATTCCTTGATTCTACATTCTACATCATAATCTGTTAGATTTTCTGCAAATTGGTTTTCTGGATAACCCATTTTTTGCCACTCTTCAGAAGTGCAAACTTTTGCAGATTCTAAGAATCGAGTTAGATTACCTTTTTCATCCAAGTATAAAGGTTCTCCATCCGCCATATGTGGAATACGGTCATCACAAATCACAACAAGAGAACATTTATTTCTGCCCGAAATAAAATCGTCTCTTTCTCGAATATCACCTAAAAGAACTTCTAGTTTTTGAATCTTTGATAGCAAAAATAGGTAAGCAGTTTTATGATTCATTTTTTTATCTCTATGTTGTTTTAAACTATCTTTATCATATCAATAAAAAATTATTTTTTCAATCCTTTTTAAAAATAAATTATACTTACTCTTGTATTTTATTATTTCTATGTTATTTTAATTTTCATTGTTAATAATTTTATCTAATTTAAAAATAAAGGAGACCAACAATGACAGAAAAAAAAGAAGATAAAAAAGAAGAACTTAAAGCAAAAGCAGAAGAACTTAAAGCAAAAACAACAGAGCAAGCCAAAGAAAAAGCCGAACTAGCGAAAGAACAACTTTCAAAAGTTGATTTTAAGGATAAAAAAGTTTTAGGTGGACTTGTGGGTGGTGGAGTTGCAGTCGTTCTTTTAGGTAGCTTGCTATTTGGTGGCACACCTATTATTGAAAAATATCAAAACACCTCTTTAAAAGCTGACGTATCTTACGATAGAACACAAGATGAAGATTACTCAATTAGTAAAGGTGCTGCAATGAACTACAAAGGTAAATATGATGTCCAATTTACAAAATCAGGCATTGTTGTTGGAGGCACAAATAAGGTAGATGGTACTTGGGAAGATAACGGCAGTACATTTAAACTTTTGAATCCGAAAGAACCTTCTCGATATTTTGAATTTTATGAAGAAAAAGATGGCGTCTTGTGTATGACTAAAAGTGGTGATAACAAATACATGTGTTTTAAAAATTTAAATACATAATAAAAAAATATAAAAATAAAAAAACCGCTTCATGCGGTTTTTATTTTTGTCATATTATTCTAATTTATTGAATTTAAAATATATATTAAATTAATATTTTATATACTATTTATTATTTTTTAAAAAATAAAAAAAAATATATAAAAATATGAAAAGTTTTTCAACATAAACGTTCCCTTATACCAATACTAAAAATTAATGAGGGGAGATCATGGATATTTTTAATAAAATAACTGTAAAAACAAAATTAGTGATTATTTGTATATTAGTCGCTTCTTTATCGCTAATTTATGCAATATTTGAAAACCACAGCATAAATAAAATAATTGAGCTTGAAGATATTAAATCATTAAATTGGAAAGTTGAAGCTGAAATATTAACATTAAGAAGACACGAAAAAGATTTTCTTAATAGACACGAATTTAAATATGTTGATAAATTCGAAAAAACAATGGAACACTTAATTCACGATCTTGAAGAATTAGACCAATACTATTCAGATGTATTTAATGACAATCATTCTTCTGGTTATTTAGAAATCCGTGACAAATTAAAACACTATGACGAAACCTTTCATAAAATTGGTCAAGAATATAAAACGCTATATCAAGATGGCGGTTTATTGCTTGATATAAAGACGTTAAGACACGAAGTTGAAGCAGAACTCATGAAGAACATAAAACTGCTTAGAGAAGCTGTTGAGGCTGAATTACTTAAAGGCAAAGATATTCAGCAAGAACATTATTTCTTGGTTATGATTGAAAGTGACTATGAATTCTTAATTGACCACACACAAAAGAACTTAGACGCTTTTATAGAAGCAAAAGCTGACTTTATGGAATCTATTCAAGACTCTAAAAATCCTGCATTATTAACTAAAACAGAAGAATATGTAAAAGCTTACTCTATTTATATTGATATTATTTCAAGAATTGGTTTTAAATATAATGAGGGTATGCTACTAGAGCTAAGAAAAGATGTCCATGCAGCAGAAAAATTTATTATCAATAAAATTGAAGAAATAGATATTATTATTAGAAATGAAATTTCTAGTGTTAAATCAGAATTGCATTATTTTTCTATCTTTATTACTGGTATTTCATTAACTTCTATTATTTTTGTCGCTTATCTAATTAGCGGCAGAACAAGATTACTAATGAATAAAATGGATAATGTTGCAAATGGTGATAGAGATTTGACAACTAGATTAACATTGAAAGGCAACGATGAATTTACAACTATTGCTACTCACTTCAACACTTTTGTTAAAGGTTTGCAAGAATCATTTAAAGAAATAAAAGACATATCTTTAACTATAGATACAAGCACTAATAACTCTTTAAGCAATATTGAAAAAACAGAAGAAAATTATCAATCAACCTTATCTGAAATAACACATATGGGGAGTGCAATCCATGAAATGGTTACTGCCAATAAAGAAATAAGCAACGCCTTAATGCAAGCAGATTTTTCTGCTGAAAATCTTAAAGGTGTTAATGACGAAGCACATAAAATATTTGTTGAATCTAACGAAAAAGTTGCAAATCTTTATTTACAACTAATTGAAGGTCAAAAACATATTGATGAACTTCATCATAAATCAGAAAACATACAATCTGTAACTCAATCTATTCAAAATATAGCCTCTCAAATCAACTTACTTTCCTTAAATGCAGCCATTGAAGCCGCAAGAGCAGGAGAGCACGGAAAAGGATTTGCTGTTGTTGCTGACGAAGTTAGACAGCTTTCAATACAAACAGATCAAGCTACACACAATATTGATTCGACAATTCAATCATTAAAAAAAGAAATTCATGAAGTTATTGACCTTATGAAAAGTGCTTCAAATGTTGCAGAGAGCACAAGTGAACATAGTGAAGAAGCTACGCAAAAATTTGGCACTGTTTATGATCACACTATGGAGGTTAAAGACCGAATGACACAAATCTCAACCGCAAGTGAACAACAAAGCTATGCTAACAAGGAAATTAACGTTAATTTACAAAGTATTACAGGATTTTCAAACAATATTGCGAATGATATTTCGAGTTGTCGTGAAGAAGCTAAAAACATAAATGATAAAGTGAGTAAACTTACACATATAGTGGATCAATTTAAAATCTAAAACATAAAAAGCGGCTTTTAGTCGCTTTTTATTCTTGTTTTTTGTTTTTTCTTTTGTTATGATGTTTCTCATTCACAACAAAGAGAAATTTACAAATGTCCATTAAAATCAAGAAATCAAAACATTCAGTATCTTTTGAAACAGAACTTCAAACCATTCCTTTAAACAAAGATTACTCTGTTTTTAAATCTGTTCGTAAAGAGATTAAAAATGGTAAAACCGTTAATACCGAAACAACACAAGGCGTGTCTTTAAAATCTGAGATTAATAAATTAGTCGAAGAAGGTCGAATTGTAAGTCCTGATTCTAGTTTTGTTTTTTACACCGAAGAAATTCAACACTTACTTACAAATTATGGCTTTCCTCGTTTTCACAACGTAACACAAATGTGTAACAGCAAGGGGGAAGTTCTTGAGCTTCAAGGGGCTTGGTTGAAGTCATATTCAGAAGCTTCTATTGATTTTGATTCTGTTGCCAACGATCTTTCATTGCTTGATAACATTTTGCGCCTTGACAGTTTTCAACACGTCCCAAAATTTGCATCTACTAACAAAGTAGCAAACTTTGCTATTAGCACTGAAGATCTTTTAATCAAATCAGAATATATTGGCTCTGAGTTTGTTCCTACTTTGGCAGAACTTATCAAACAAGAACGTTTGTCATTTGAATTAATCAAAGACATTGATTACGAGCTTGCCACCAATATTCAAGAATACCAAAATTGCAAAAAGGTTTCTGAAAATTTGGTTGATTATATTCCAAGTTTTGGTCAATCTGTTTACCACACAACTGTCGTTAGTTTTACTGACGAAGAGTTTGAAAAACTTATTACACTAAATAACGAACTTCAAAAAGAAAGTAAACACAGATTACACTCAGATATATCCCTTGTCGGTGTTGCTCTATTTAAACTTGATCTTTTCAATATTTCAAGTGACTATTATGGTTATGAAGACGGCAATGTTTATAAAACTCGTGACGATTTTGAATACGAAGATAATTGTTGAAAAAAACAAACTAACTCTTGACTTTTAAGGGTTAGTTATATAAAATCTCACTATCTTAAACAAACACAAAGAGAAAAATTATGACTATTGTTGCAAAAAAAATGACTTTGGCTAAATATAAAAAACTATCAAAAATTCTAGGTTCTGACGGTGAAAGAATCACTAACCCTGAATTTTCGATTTCTACTGACCGAAGTGAAGCTAATCTTCCTGCATACATTATAAAGAAAGCACAAGAACTTCAAGAAATTGCTGATATTCTTGAATGTGACGTTTCTGAACTTCAAATGCAATACAATTTTAAAACTTCTGATCATGAAAGTGCAAATCACGAAATTGATATGAACAACGAAACAGTGACTGTTGGTGGTTTGTGTGAATACAAAGATTCTGTTTGGGCTATTGAAAAAATTGATGGAGAAACAGATATTGTTAGCCTTTCTCAAGGTGAAAAGACTGCTCAAATCGGTTTGAGTGCTGTTAAAATGGCAAGTTGGAATACAGTTTTTGTCTCTCGTGGCGAAACAACTTATGAAGAAGTTTATTCATATTAAAATGCATTAAATTGAAAATTAAAAATTAAGACTGCATCCGTGCAGTCTTTTTTTTCTTTTAAACATAAATAACCTTTTTAAAGCTTGATTTTATATATCAATTTTGATATCATTGTTCTAGTTTAGTTTAATGAGAAATAACAAATGGTCAGTAAAGAAAAACTAATTAAATCTTTAAAAAACAAAGAAGCAATTAAAATTGTTAAAAAAGTTCTTAATTATAACTTTAAAGATGAAAAAAAAACCGACTCTTTAATTGATGTTATAAAAAAATATCTTATCGAAAACAAATCTTCTTTAAGTGAAGTCCATGATTATGTTAAAAAAAATTCACTCCAGATAACAGAAGACAATGAAAAAGAAAGAGTATTTAGAAAAGTATCAGATCTTACAAATATTCTAAAATCAAAATCGAACACAAACCTTAACATTAAATCAATTTTAGATATCGGCACTGGAAATGGAAATATTTTAGTCAATTTAGGTGAAAATCTAGGAATTGAAAAAGAATATTTATATGGTGTAGATACAGTCGATTACACAATAAACAATGCGTTTAATCATTTGTCTTACGAAAATAATTCTATTCCAGTAAAAGACAATTCCATTGACTTAATTACAATCATGATGGTGCTTCACCATACAGATAACCCTCTTGATATACTGAATGAATCATATAGAGCATTGAGCGAAAATGGAACTGTCATTATTCGAGAAACTAATGCTTATAATAATGATATCTTAGAATTTAATATTATTATGGAGTATATCTTTTACACTATTTTACTCGATATCCCAGTTAGCATCACAGAAAACTATTTATCAGACAATGAATGGGAACAATTGTTTGAATCAGTTGGCTTTAAATTTGAAAAAGTTGTAGAAAACAAACTAAAAGATGACCCTTTTACTTCAATGTATTATATTCTCAAAAAATAAAAAAACCTGATCGTTCATAGAGTGAAAATCAAAGTTTTTCTCTTGTTTTTCAACAATGTTTTGCTATAATCACCTTATTGAAACGAATTGAGATAAATTATGAAAACTATCACATTGGAACAACTTCTAAATCTTCAATATATGGCATTTACAGGTAAACTATTCAATGAATATAATATTTACCTATTTAAACGCTATAATAAATTTTTTAAAGAAATCGGTTCTAATTTAACTGTTGAAACACTCCTCAATAGCAAAATTAATGACTATTCTGATAAAATTAAAATCGTTTTGGAAATGGTTGAATTTTTGGTTAAGACTAACTCAAATCAAGATAGTGTGAAAAACTCACTTTCTACTTTTAATATCGAAGACCTTATTGTTGTTCTTAATGAGAATAAGTTTCAAAAAGAGACTTTTGATATCAAAGAAGATACTTATAAGCTTCTTCGTGATTCTTTTATCTTTGCTTACAATACCAATCGAGAACAACATAAATTCGTTATTAAAAAACGTAACGTTGCCATGCTAATTCCTGATGAACATATTCATCAACTTGATAAAATTCATAAAGAAATAATCAATAAACGTTGGGCTATGAACTGTATCAATTCTTTCTTAATGCTTCGAGAATACTTTGACGTTGAAGACGAAGAGTTAGGACTTGTTTAAAAACAATATCAATTAAAACATATTAAAGCAGCTATCACGGCTGCTTTTTTATTTGTCTTTTTTTTAAAAAAAGCTATTATTTTATTAAATGAGAATTAAAAGGAATTAATTATGAAAAAATTTATTGTTGGTTTAAGTGTTTTCATTGCGTTAAATGCTTACACAACTGACTTTAATGTAATCATTTCGAAAGAAAATAATAGCTATGACGTTGCAAAAGGATATATCATTGTAACTGAAACGACAAACTGGACAACGCTTTCTAACGCTTGTTCTGAAACTACACCTCTTGAAAATATCTACTTTGGCGTTTCTGTTAATGAAGAAGTTGTGTGTCAAGATTACCAAGAAAGAGATAAAATAAATAAAAAAGTCTATAACAGTGGAACAGAAGAAATATTAAATACAGAAACAGAATCTCAATATATTGAAACGTCAAGAAATACAGTTACATTAGTTGGAACACACCAAGAAGATACTTGCTTAAATATACAGACATTCGATAATACATTACCTGACGGTCAATATTCTGTCTTTATTGATAACTCTGAAATACACGTATTATGCGATATGACAACTGACGGTGGTGGTTGGACTAAAGTTGCCAGAATCAATCCAAAAGCGACTCTTGTTGTTGAAAGCGATTCTTGGCAAAGCATTCATAACTTAACTTCTTACAGTGGTTCACACGCATTAAAATACTTAGCTAAATTTAATCCACAAAACATATTATTTAAAAACACTTCTGTTGAACCCTATTATGGTGGTGATGACTTGATTATTGTTTCAAGAACAACAGGAGCTTGGAATTGGACTCCATATAATTACAACAACAACAATCAACAAACCGCTCGTTTTTATGACGCTTCTGCAGATTCTTGGAATAATTTAGGAAATGCTACTTACGCTTCTCATGAAGGAAATCCTTGGCAACAAGCTTCACTTTCATTTACTATTAATGGTATACAGAATGGTTATCGATCTGAGCAGGATAACCGATTGATTTTAGGACCTACTTTTTCTAATATTTCAAGCAGTAGCGCACGTTGGTTTAACTTTTATGGAAATGAGGCTTCAAGTGTTAATAATGCTTGGTCAATGGGAACAAACAGTGATCAGAATGCCACTGGCGAAGTTTGGATGAAATAACACACTTTTAGAACAAATAAACCTTGTTCAATGAGCAAGGTTTTGTTATAATTAGACTATCATTTATTCATAGGTATTCTTATGTTTATACACAAAAAACACCTTCTTTTATTAAAAAAGAACAACTGGAATTGTATAGTTGATAAAGAAAAAGATATCGTTCTCTCTATTAAAAATACTGAAACAGGACATGACCTTACTGGCACATATGCTCATACTTTTGCAGTTCAAAAAATTGAAAAGTATCTTGAAGAAGAAATTAAAGACAAGAAAGAAAGTTTAACTCTGAAAGAAAAACAAGATATCTTGGGTGAATATGGATATTTTATCACTTGCACTAATCCGCTTGCTATTCATACTGAATCTGCTCATGCTGCTTCTGGTGAATGTGCCGAGCATTTAATGGATATGGTTCTTACAAGCAAACTTCGTAATGATTTTACACTTTAATAGGTTTTTATTATGCAAGAATGGCAAATCTATCTGGCTCTTTATTTTTTATTCGTTTTTCTGTGGCTTTGTGATGTTTTGTTTATACCTCTATACAGAATACGACAAAGAAGTATTTTATTTAGAAAAACTTGGGATAAATCACTAATTCCAAACATTTCAATTTCTCAATCTCAAATCATACAAGATAGAGCCTTTAAGATCTTAAATAAGTCTGTTGTGTATTGATTTTTTTACCGTCAGTCTTGGCGGTTTTGTTTTTTTAATCAAGAAATTCATTGTTTTGTTTATTCAAATTTGCTATAATTACTTTATTGAAACGCACACACTAAGGCTTTAAAATGAAAAAAGTAGAATTCCAAGATGTCCTACAACGTACTATTCGATTTGAATCTTTTATTGATGAAGAAGAACTTGAAGGTCGATACACTCTTGCTTGTCAATCTATTAATTCTAAATTTTTCGACGAAGCACATTTATACAGTGGGCTTTTCATTATTAGAGCAGAAAACAAAGATGATTTAGAAGAAAAAACATTTGAACTTATTTCAGAAATTACTCGCTTGCAAAAAAACCGTGTCTATTCTGACTATAACGGTGAAATTGAAGAATCAGGCGTTAACATGTCTCCAAGTGAGTTTAAACGTTCAGAAGTTGGTAATTCTTATGTTTTGTGGACAGACGAAAATGACGAAGACGAAAACGAGCTAGAATACGCAATCTTTTTTGAAGATCACTCAAAGTTTGTTGAAAGCATTAAAGACGACGAAGAAGAAATGCAAAACTTTTTGGACGATTTCCCTTTGAATCCTAAATCTTCTGATTTCGATATCGAAGGTGACGTTTATGGTGATATTCACGTTTTCACTAAACAAGACGCTTCTATGTTTTTTAAATTTGAAGAATAGGTAGGTTTTTATGACTATTTCAAAAATAGACAAATTATGGTTAATAATACTTGTTCTGTTCGTCTCTATTTTTGCTTATCAAAGATATAGCGAATACCATTTTGCCCAGAAAGATTTTTTTGGTGAAGTGATATCAAAACATATTTCTTGTCATTCAGAAACAAAGACAAGAAACAATAAGTGTGATTTTTCAGCAAAAGTTCGTTATGACAACGAAGATTTTGTAATCTATTTAACTTATAAAGATTTTGAAAATACGGGTGTTTTTGACAAAATCAATGTGACCCCTAAATTTTCGATTTTAACAGGATTGTCTGATAATTCTCCTGTTGAATATGATTCTATCTTAAACTGGTTACTTAGCCCTATCGCATTTATTGTTGGATTTATTATCTTGTTGGTAAATGTGTTAATATTAACTGCAATCATTATTTTCTTTCTATTTTGGCTTTTCTTTAAAGACAAAGAAAAAGAAAAAGAACCTACTGAATAACATAATAAAGCTTTGCAATCGCAAGGCTTTTTTTGTATAATAAGTCTAATTTAGAACAATAGAGAACATATCATGATCAATGCACAAAATGTGAATCTTGTTATCGAAAAACGTAAACGAAACTTAAATGATACTAAGTCTTATATTGAAGATTATCATCAAGATTTAGATCGAGAAGTTCCAAAATTTAATATTCAAGCAGTCGATAAAATGTTTACTGTCAATGAAGGTGTTTTTGATCTTCAAGTCATCGATATCCTTTCAAGAGCTAAAAGTGATTATACCATTAAGCAGTATATTTCATTGTTTGACGGTCAAATGAAAGATCTCACAAGTTTTCTTGCTCGAATTGAAGATAGCTTTATCAAAGAAGGTAAAGACGTAGATTCTTATTTTGCAGCAAAAGCAAAATCACTTAAAAATGAAATTGAAACTATCAAAAAAGCAATTTCAGATCTAAACTTTGCTATTGGGATTTAATTATGTCTCCTGAATACCCTATTCCTAATGTTGTAGTTTCTGCTCGTCTTGGTCGAAAGCTTATTGTTAAGCAAGAAAATTCAATTCATCGTTTCTATTCTCAATTCGAAGGTCGAATCAGTAAACGACAAATGAATGCTGTTAAAAAGAAATTACAGGCTTGCAAAACTGCAAAATTTCAGTTAGACGGTTTTAATTACTCTATTAACCCACTCTTGCCTATTGTTAATAAACTTTATGATTATCAATAATTATTCCTTACAACAAAAGACCTCTTTAATGAGGTCTTTTTTTTCGTTTTTTTAATATAAAAAAAGCAAGGTATCAAACCTTGCTTTTTTTTCTGTATCACTTTGTTATTCGTCAATATCATCATAGTTGTAGAAACCACGATTTAAAGAGAAAAACGGAATTTTCTTCTTAGTCGTTTTCTTCTTTCTGTCTTCTCCAAGAGTATTTTTCTCAAAACCCCAACTTAGAATGTAGTTACAATGACCTTTATAGTAATAATAAACGCCTTCCACTTTACCTGTATCAGTATCATAAAATGTTACCGTTTTATCATACTTCATGCCACGCTCTTTTTTGTCGATCACAAATTCAGTAACAAAACCTAAATCAACGCTAAATGATTTACACAATTCATCTGCAGGACGACCTACTCGTGGAAAAGAATTTAACTCATCCTCAATTTCTTCAGACGTTTTTGTAACCAAATAATCGTCCAACATTTTTAGTCGTTCTTCTAAAGGCAATATTTTTTCCATTTTTCAATACTCTTTTTTTTTAAAGATAGCTTATTATAGCACTAACAACACTTAAAAACAAACTTTTCTTGTTTACTTTTTTTGTTTTTTTCATACCGATAGTGTTAAAATATTTTTTTTGCTAAACTAAAAAAAACATTGCTTTAATTTTTGGTGTTTGTTATAATTTAGTCTCTTTCGAAAACACACATAAGGTTTTAAAATGCTTAATTATCTAACACTCAAACTCATTGATGAACGTATTCAATCTTCTGTTATTCAAGCAATCCTTGAATCAATGGATGAAACTAACAAAGCTATTCTTGAAAATTTCCAATCTACTTACAACAGTATGGTCAATACTTCTGGTGGTGAAGGTTTCTTTACTTCTTGTGCTAGTGATGTTCAAAATGGTTATTCACTAGAAATTCAACTTCAAGTTTTTGATCGCTATCGTCGCATTCTAAAACTAAAACCGCAAACTGCGTTTGTTGAAGCTGTAGACAATTCTGAAATTGTCGAAGATCTTGGTAAAGTTCTTGATTCCATGAAAGACGACATGCTTCCATCAACAAAAGGAACGCTTTATGGTGATAATTTAGCTCGATACCAATCTGAAATGCAAGCTATTCAGAAGATTAATAAAAACATGACACTAGGTTTAGTTTCTGCACTTCGAATTCTGGAAAGTTACAAAGAAACGGCTTAAATCAACATTAAAATAATATAGGCTTGTCTTTTACAAGCCTTTTTTCTTAAAGGTTTAAAATTATGAAAAAAATTCCTTTACTGGTTGTTCAAATCAGTAATGACGACAAACACGCTGTTTCTGATGCCAATGCAAAATATTGGGCTGATAATCTTATTTCAGAACTTATTGAAAAAAAAGAAGAAAGAAGCGTTGTTAAGCTTTCTACTGGCACTATGTTTGCTTACCTACGTATTGCTTTAAAAAAAGGTATAATTGAAAAATTATTAGTCTCATTTGACGGTTTTGAATTTGATTGCATTGATAATAATGGCAAAATCCGAGCATACATTCTACCCGATCATTATCAAATCTTTCCAGAACATAGAGAAACGTTAATGGAATTGTTATAATTTTTGTTAAATACATCCATTAAGAAGTCTGTTCTGATTTAAGTGTAAACGCTGCTGATTGTCCTGACGGTTCAATGAGTGACGGTGGAGGTAGTGATAATGGTGGTTCTAATGGCGGTGACGGTGGCTCTACTGGTCTACTAACGCTACTTGGTCTTGGTCTACTAACCCTACGTCAAGTTAAAAAATAAGACAAACAAATAAACATAAAAAAAAAGCCTGTCAAAGACAGGCTTTTTTATTGCCTTAAAAATACCACTTTGATATAATAATACTAACTCAAATAATTGGTATATTTACAATGAATACTTTTCTAGTTAACGTTATTAAAAATGTTGCAAAACATCGCAACACATTTCAAACCTTAGTTTTTGACATTAAAGACCACAGGGTTATTGCAACAGCAAGTAATCTTAAAGGTGAAGAACTTGATAAATTTATTAATGAAAACCTAGACGAAGGGTATTTGCCTTCTGAAGAAGTATTCAAACAACATGGTCTTATTCTTTATTATCTTGAAGATCTTTCAAGATTTACTCGATACTGGCAAGTTAACTACACTGATTTATTTGATATGGAAGATCTTGACCGAATTGAAATTAATGAAGTTGAAGAACGCAATGTTGAACTAAACAAAATGCTTGATTCTTCTAGCACTGAATACCTTGTAAAAGCTTCACTAAGAACTTGTAATCAAGATCAAATGGAAGCCTTTGAATATGCCTTAGAAAACTTCTTTAATGTGCTTAGAAAAGACGATTGTAACGATTTTGATCCTATGACTATCACATTACAAGACTATCATAAACAGATTTCAGCTAAACTATTATCTGCATTTTCGGAAGTATTCCTTTATACTTCTGATATTGAAGTCTTTGAAAGTTGTGACAATGGTCGTGCTGTTATTCCATATCAATTTAAAAACCTAGCAATTATTAATCATTTAAAAGATATTTTAACTCGTTGTGCTTTCAATAGTCTAGAAGAATATGAAAACCGTTTTCGTTATGCTGAAACACATAACTTAACTGCTTCTGATTATGAATATATCAAAAAACATTGCTTAGAAATTGAAGTTAATTCTATTAAACCGTTTTCAGATTATGTGACCCGTCATCGTTTTGAATATTCAGAAGAAAAATCTGGCTATGTCTGTTATTACTCTACAAAAACAGGTTGGAGCAGTTACAGCCCCGAACAATTAGATTGTTATTTAGTTTGTAACCATAATGAGTTTAATAAATTCATTGATTCTCTTCGTGGAGAAGTTCATTCTATCTTTGTTAAATCTAAAAAATAGTTGTCTTTTTCTTTTGTGTTCGCTATAATACTTAACAATTAATACAAAGTAAGGTTTTCAAATGAGTGATAAAAAATCAGAAAATAATGGTGAATTTTCATGCGCTACTCTTTCGTATCTAAAAGATCCTGATATGAATGGTGGATATAGTCAAGTTGGTGACGGTAATCAAGTTACAGAACTTTTATTGACAAAAGGTAATCAAAAAATGACTCT
>CEUY01206246.1_pt1 | contig 40578 bp, 31 predicted proteins | sample 361481 | NCBI WGS metagenome assembly CEUY01 (sample SAMEA2622737, study PRJEB7988) | marine metagenome | isolation source: saline water (ENVO:00002010), including | reverse complement strand
TCGAATCAATTTCTTTACGATATGACTTAACAGAAGCAAAAAAAATAGATTCTAAAGTTAAAGAGTTGACAAAAAAATTTAGAGATTCCAAAAAAGAGATTATCTTTAATTTAATACTATTTTTTCTTTTACTTCCGCTTTATGCTTTATTGGTTACAAACGTTGATTTTTTTAATCAATATATAGCTTTGTTTTCTCTTATTGTCGTTATTGCTTATTTCTTTTTAAGCATTTATCTTTTTTTAATTTTATCTAGTAAAATTAAATTGTTATATTTAAATAGAAAAAGAAAAAAAAATAAAACTCTTGTTTTGGAATACGATAAAAACAAAGAGAACTTAGATAAAATAATTTCAGAATTTCAATCGGAAGGCAAAGAGAACTTGGTTTTATTATATAAAGATCTTGTTGAGAAACATAAAGGCAAATTTAATTCAGATTTTGAGACTTATGAAGACCCTCATGAAGAATTTTTATCATTTTATGACCTCACCAATACTTTTTTTGATTTGAAACGTGAAGAGTTTGATAAAGAAGAAATTGAGGAATCATTTATCTTATATAAAGCAAAAAAACACAATTATCTTTTTGATTCTTATGAGATTAATAACATTTGATAACATTAATATAAGGAGAACGTCTATGTATGGCATTAGACACAAAAAAACACAAGAATTTTTAAAATTGGTTGCAGAGCGTGAAAACTATGAGTATTTTCAATTAGGTTTCGCTCCTGCTGTTGAATTAAACTATTATGTTAACGATAGTTTAGGTTTTATTGCTAATATATTATTAAGAAACACAGACGGTGATTATGAGTATGAGCCAGAATTAATGAGTCATATTGATCAAAATGAATTAGAAGTGGTTTCCTTAATCGATAACAAAGTTATTCCTTTAAGTGAAGTCTTAGATGGTCAGGAAGTAGATTGCTTACCTGATTATAAAAAAGAAGAAGAAGACGATATAGAGTTTTTTGTTCGTGATAATGACGGTTCTATTAAAGGTTGAATCGTTAATGACGAGGGTTCTGTTAGTATTCCATTTACTACAAAAAAGACTATCTTTGATCTTGATACTGGTAAAATCGTCGGTTATTAAGAAAGAAAATGATAATATTGATAAAACAGCACTGATGTGCTGTTCTTCTTTTTTTTTGCCTTTAAATAAGTAAAAAATAATTAAAAAAAATAGTTCTGAATTGCCCGCATTTATCCCGCAAGAAAAAAAATGATTGAATATATTCCTTCTAAATAAAATCTATATTAATAGGATTACAATATTAGTATTATTCTCTTTCTTTTTTTATTTATTTAATATTTTTATAATATTCATTTAAATATTTATCTGGAAATGGTTTGTTTGCTATTCCTTGATGTTTTACATAAACATTATCAATAAGAGATAAAAAATCTGAATCTATATCCGAGTAGGATACTGAATATATATAATTAAATTTGTCATATTCTGCATTTGCAGACGCTGCATCTCCTGAATAATATTCATTTCCATTAAACCATATATAAACAAACGAAGCATAAGCGTTTTCTGCAAAGTTTTTTTCTGTTTTTAAGGAGGGCATAGTTTTAAAACCCAAATCCTTTTTCAATCTTGACTTTAACAATTTAATAAATTTTGAATTATCTTTATTCAATAATTCTTTTGCTGTATAAAATGAATGTTTTTGATTGTGTAATATTTTATAACAATCTTTAAAAACTGAAAGATCGTTCAAGGCTTTTTGTTTCGATTTCGAGCCTTCTTTTGCATTCATATATTCTTTTTCTAAATTATCGTGTATTTTTTTCATATCTTCTTTTTTTATAATAGAAGATAATTGATTGTAAACTTCTGTTTTTTCTTTCGTCAATTTTTCATAATTTGGTAATACTGCTTTATTTGTTCTTTCTATGATATAATATTTATTTTTAATCAAACATACACCTTCTATAGATTCCATCTCTTTATCATTTTCAGAAAGAAAATCGTTAAGTTCTGGTTGTTCAAAAATAATTGATTCAAGATCTGTTTTTTCGAAATTTAATGAATCACTTACTTTTGTTTTAATAACCAAATCATATTCATTATCTTCACGCTCTATTGCTTTATAATAAACATAGTCTATGCCATTATCAAAATAGTTCATTTTTCGATTTTTAATATTATCTTTTATTAATAATTCTTTTATTGCATTTGAAAACAATGTTTCAATAGCTTTATCTTTCATTGATAATAATTGCTCTATTGTTATCATTTGTGAATAAGGATTTTCTTTTTTCAATTTTTCATAATTATCTATATTTGAAGTGAATATAAAATGCTTATCATTGTTGATTAAAAATATTTTATAAGGGCTATCTTCAACATTTTCCAAGCCATTTAAAATTATTCTTATAGAGTTTGGAATTGTTTCACCGTTATATTTTTCTTTTATTTTTTCTAATGCGTCTTTAGATGTTGTTTCATCTATTACTTTTATAATGTTATTTTCTAAAAATTCATTAATTTCTAAATCATAGGACTCTTTTTTCTTTTTCCAATAATTGTTTTTTTGATAAAGAGAGAACTCTTTTGATTCGAAGTTAAAAAAGTTAAGCTTGGCATAATCAAGATCATTTAAAAATGTTGAAAGGTAATCCATTTTGGTTTCTTTTTCGACTGCTTTTGTGCTGGCAAGTTTTCTTATATTTCTTTTTGATTTATTTTTCTTCGAACGACGTTTAATCCATTCTCCATTGTTTGAAAAAATGAGTCTATTATTTTTATATGAAAACCTTCTTTTTTTTTGGATTTTTCCTTTTTCATATGAATTACCTTCATAACTATCTAAAACAACTTGGTATTTTTCATAAGTGTTCACTTTTATTGTTAGTGCGCCCTGATCAATTGAAAAAACGAAACAGGTTATCATTTTGTCATTTTTTTCAACTATTTTTGATAACTCATAATTATCACCAAGAAAATAATCATTGTCATTTTTAGAACCAAATATACGAAAAATTAATTTTGTTATCTGATTATCATCTAAGTAATTTAAAAAATCACCACGGATAGATTTTTTTCCTGTTATTTCAAGTAAATTATTTGGATTTTCTGAAATAAAAATATAACTCGACTTTTCATTTTGAATCTTTGAAAAAGATATTATTTCATTATGTTGCATTATTTTATTTAATTCAACATATTTTATTCCGCTTATTTTATGTAGATAATATTTTTTCATAAAATCCTCTGAAAGTGGATTTTCTTTTATCTTTGTTGTTAATAGTTTTATTTTTTCAGCCATGTAACTAACTCCATTATGTTTCTAATTGTTGCTTCAAATTCTTGACCTGTTTCATTGTTTAATATCCCTGAGTATAGTGCTATTTTTGCATTAGTCTTTTCAGTTTCTTTCCCATTTAAATCAACATATTTTAAAGACGGTTGTTGGTCAAAAACGTTTATTATTGCCACACGTTCAAATGCCTCACCATTTTTGTAATTTGATTTCATTTTAATACTTAACTCTTTATAAAATGCTTCTTTGTCTTCTGTTCTTTCCATTTTCCAATATTTAGCATCAATGCCAATTCGAGGATTTTCTTTTATAATATAGTCCATAAATTCAAATCTTTCTGAGTCAGGTTCTTCTAAAAGAATCTTACCTACTTTTTCAAAATAGATTTTTATAATTTCTTCTCCTAATGCACCTTTATAAATATTATTAACAATAAGTGGATCAAAAGCCATATTAGAATTTTTCATATCAAACGTCAGACAAAAACCACTTTCTTTAAAACTTTCCTTAATTAATTCGTTATTTTGCAATAAATCCAATCTTAGGTATTTTTCATCCATATAGGTATTACCACAACCAAATGTTAAAGGTTTATAATTATCAAAACTTCCATTATTCATGTTAAAGCTATAACTTAATGAATCTAGCCAAGGTACTCCTGAAAACCTAAGTCCTATGTTTTCAAAATTATCTAAATCCTTTTGGTTGAAATAAACACCATTCATTAACATAAATCTTCTAATTCTTGACCATTCATTACGAGCCTTTTCTGCATAATCTGACGCAGGATTATTGCATATCTTTAAAATCTTTTGAATGCGAGAATTGTTTTTGTTCATTGATTTAAGCATATTGTTGTTGATTTTTGCATTTTGAGGTAGATTTGTTTCATATTTGTTAACCTCATCAATTAGAGAACTCATTTCTTTTGTTTCCAGTTCAAGCGAGTTTATTAATCCATTTTTCTTTAATTTTTCAACAAAAAGATGAGCAACATATATGTTTATATCCAAACTTCTGTTGTTGGTTCTAACCATCCTTCCAATTACTTGACGAACTAATGCCAATATTGATTCTGAAAAATCATCTGTCATTTCATATAGATCATTTAATTTCTTCCTAAACCCAGAATTAAAAGATTGTATATTTGTCGATCTTGAGGCTAATTTCATAAGGCTTTTATATTCTGAATAACTTATATTACCTTCTTTTTCTAACTCCTTTAATATCCTAAAAGACTTTAATAGCAACAAATTAAATGCTTCTTTTCCATTTTCTTTCCTTAAAAATTCAAGTAAAAAACCTGTTGGTGTATCTAAATAAACAGAATCTATATCTATTTTATTTGAATTATAGCTTTCAGATAAAACTTTATAATCTTCATTTTCTATTTCATTTTTAAGGATTTTTCTTTGAAGGTTGAGTCCCGCACTTGCAGTTTGATAGGTTGTAAATATTATATATTTATTACTCTTTTCCTTTTCCAAATGTTTTTCAATTTCTTTAATTAACTTTTTGTTTTCATTTTCATCAACTTCTTTTAAATCTCTTGCAAGCATTTGAGAAATTTTTAAACCCTTAAAACCTGCTTCTTTTTCTATTGTTGATTTCATTAATTTCATTGTTTCACTGGATACACTTCTTGACAAAAAGCAAACCATATATCTAGAGTTACTATTAATAAATTTCAACATACTTTCTTCAAGAAGTTGAAGTCTAGTTCTGTCTATACCTTCTACGCTTTGCCCAAATTTAAAACTATCTAATAAAGGTTGGTTTTCTAAAAAAGACCTTTTAGTTGCACCTGTCAGTATATCAACATTGATTGGAAGATTGTGATTTCTGAATTCTAACGATTCTTTTATTTTATTGTATTCTTCTTTTGAAAAGGAATAGAATCTTTCTTCAACAATAGACTTCAAATAATCTAAATCAAAATTTTTAATATTTGAATTCGTATTTATTGTTGCTGATAAACCTACAACTTTATTTTTATTACATAGATTTGCAAGAAATACATGAGAATTGTACATTATATTGTAATGCAAAATATTTACTTGTTGATCAAAAGGATTGCATTGTGGAAATTTATAAACTGACAATTTTTCAAAATATGTTTGGATGATTGTTTTTTTTGATTTCATTATATTTAATTTTCCTGACAATAGAACTTGTTTCATTCTATTGTAAATAGAAGATTGATTAAATCTACCTTCTAATCCCTCTGTTAAATTAAACCAACTTAATATACGCCACAATGAGTCATCAAAAGAAAGTGTTTCATCATGTTTTTGCATTTCTTCTATTGATTTAAGAAGCATTTTTTTTAATGCTTTTTCAAATTTGTTTAATTCTTGTAGATATTCTGTAAATCGTTCTTCTTTTTTTATTTCTTTCTCACCTAGATTTTCTGCTAAAATGTGATTCTTATTTTCATTCCTGTCTATTTTAAAACGGAACACTTTATCACTGGTTGATAAATTTGTTTCACTTGCACCATCATAGAATAAACTCAATGGCTTTGACTCAGCTTCATTTTTATAAAATATTGCATTTTGTGGATTTAATGTTCTAAACACTTCTCCATTTAAAAAATCTTTAAATTCAAAAATGTAATCATTTATTTTTTCTAAATTTTTTATTTTAGGAGCGTTCATTAATTGAAAATTGTTGTATATTTTTGACATGTGTATATCTAAGAGAAATGGAGGAACTTCAGAAAAAGAATCATCTAATATTTTTTTTTGTGCGTCAAACTCATCTATAAATATTATATTGTTTTCCATTGTTAATAATGAAACTGATTTGTGTTTACACCCTGCTATTGTATACAATGCTTTCTTTGTCGTTAAAAAAAAGATTTTCCTATCTATGAAGAAATCAGCAGGAAATAATATTGATATAATGTGTTGTGCATGTTCACTTAATCCATTTATGTTTTTCATATCTTTTATTGGTTTTAAAAGTTTATTTATTTGCCAATAAACTTCTCTTATCAAGGATTGAATTTCATCGGGAAGCTGTTCTTCTGGTTTCTTTGTTTTTTCTTCTAAGAATGCTTTATGTTTTATTAATAAATCTTCCAAGATTAAATCTACATTTTTTTTCATTTCTTCTGGTAATAAAGTTTTTACTGAATCTGATATTATTTGAAAACAAGAAGCTGTTAATGAATATATTGCGTCTTCTTTACTGTAAATTAAAGCCACTTTTGAATGTAAGTAATCTTTTTGTTCTTTTGATAGATTTTCGTCTTTTCTTATTAGTGTTACTAATGACTTAAAAGGACCATCAATATTCTCTTTTTTATCAGTTATAAAAATTATTTTTTTTTTCATTTTTTTCTATTAAATGTTGCTTCATTAATAATGCAGATAAATATGTCTTCCCTGATCCTGTTGGTAAATCATTTACGAATATACCATTATTTTCGTTATTTAAAAACTTATGAACAGGTCTTAATTTTACGGCATTTGATTCGACTTTAAAAGCATTTTGAAGTAACTCTTTTGAAAATGAGCCTCCTTTTACACTTTCTGATTTAGAAATAAAAATGTTTTTATTTTTTAATTTAGAAAAGATATCTTCTTCTGATTTGTTTTCAACTATTCTATATTCATAAGAACCTGAATCACGAATTAAAAAGTAAGGTCTTTCATTTTCTTCTACATATTCTATTGAATACTTTAGTATTCTTTTTAATAAGCTAACTTTACCATTTAGCTTATTTTCGAATTCTTCCTTGTTTTTTACTTTTTTCACAAAAATATTAAAAAATGAGTTTGCTAATTTTTCAACATCTGATTTTAAAGATTTATCTATCTCCAACAAACATACAAACAAATTGTAAGCGAAATTTGTTTTTATCGCTTTTTTGTGGCTTAAACCATTTTTAATTGTAGGGTATTTAAACATTTGTTGTGTTTCTAGTATTTTCTTTATTTTTTCATTATTAACATACATAAGATAAAGTCCTTTCATTTTTATAAATTTCTTTAAATAAAACCTATAGTGTTTTATTTAAATTGAGTTAATTTTTTCTTTTCTTTTTTTTTAATTTTATTTTAATATAAAATAATTTATCATTGTGTGTTTTAAAATCAATTGTTTTATTATTATTATAGTGCTATTTAAGGGCTTGTTTTTCTTTTTTTTGTTGCATTTTCTTCTTTTTTTTGATATAATAATTTAAATGTTTTGAGAGGATTTATGTTAAAAAATACAATGACTTGCTTTGACTTAAACACTATGTCTTCTAATGATTTTAAAGAATTGTTAGGGCAAGATTTATATATGCGATTTAAGACTTTTGATTTTGAAGATTTTATTTCTGTTGCTGAAAGAGGTATTAAAAAATACGACGAAAATAAAAATGTTTGGGTGTTAAAAACAAATTATGGCACAGCAGGTAATGCATTCTTACCATTAGTTGAATACTTTTATTGTCTGCTTTACAAGAATAATCCTAGTTTTAATTTAAATAATTTTCAAAACAAGATTATTCAAGACCCTAAAATATTAAAAAATGATATTCGTAATTTTTACAATAATGGTGAATATAGTTTTGATGATTTCAATAAAAAACTTTCAGAATGTCGATTTGAGAATGGTGTTGGCTTTACAAATGAGCCTTCTACTTATTTTGAGAACATAAAGAAAATCTTTTCTTTTAAAGAACTTGAAGAAGAATCTAAAAATAACAATATTGACGTTCAGGATTTCGCTTCTATTAACCTTCAAATGTTATGGTCTCATGACGGCAACAATTCTACTAAATCTAATAGTGTTAATGGTAATACAGGTCGTAAGTTTTTAAATTATAGCTATGTCGATATTAAAGGTCTAACAAAAGGTAAGTCATTCTTTAATATTAACTTCAAACATTCTGATTTAATGAATATTAAAACAAATCTTACTACTATTGAAAAAATACAAGCAATTGCAACCTTAATCTTAATGAAAAAGAATAAAAATTCTTTTACCTCTTATGAAAATGCGATTAAAAACAATGCTTCTTATGAAAATATTGAGAACAATATTTTATTGACACAAGATCCTGACATTGAAATATTCAAGAAAGAATCACTGTTCAAAGAATATTGTGATAATAACGGATTAGATTTTAATAGTTATTCTTTTGCAAAAGGTCAAAAAGGAATTACCAATAAGATCTTTTTTAATAAAAAAACAAAAGAAGCTTATAAGAAAAAAATTGAGCAATTTAAAGACGGATTTGTTTTTAAAACAGAGGACATTAAAGAAGAACTGCAGAAAACTATTTTAGGTTTCTTTGATTTCGTAGAAAAGCATAGACAACCAAAAACAGATAATAAAAAGAAAAAAGAAGGAAAAATCAAAAGTATCGATTCAAAGGAGTGGATTCAAAAAGTTGAAAAATATTATGGAAACAAAAAAGATTATGTTCATGATAAAATGAAAATATTTTCAAATCATTATGATACAACTAATTACCCTACTTTAATGGAGCATTTGTTTTCAGAAGTTTTTGAAGTTCAAGACGACATTGTTTATTCACAGCAAGAATGTTTCGAACAAATTGTTAAAAGTCGTTCTGATATCATTTTTACCAAAAATGGTATTAAAAGGGTATGTGACGTCAAAGCATTTAATAAAATTGATAATAAGCCAAATGACATATTAAAAATGCAAGAATATTTATTCGCTTGTAATCGAATGAATGGCTTTAATAATAAAACTTGGGGTTTCTTCGCTCTTATGAGTAATAAATGGTCATTTGAAGTTAAAGACTCTTTTACTACTAGTTGTAGAGATCAGCTTAAAGCTTATAAGTTACAGTTTGATTTCATAGAGCTTATTGAAGCAATTGATTCTTTGATTTCAAACAATGATAAAAGTAAAATAAAGATTTTATCTGATAAGGTTTTTAACTTTTTTAAAGATTCTAATCTTCTAGATTAAGACTTTTTTTACATTGATTTTTTCTAGTTTTTATTATATTATATCTCTGTTCTTTAAGGAGGTGAAATGGCAACAAAAGGTAAATCAGTTGAAAATATAATCGAAGATTTTATAAATAGTTTTAATGAAACAATGGACTCTTGTTCAAAAGAATTGGAACTAACAGAAGGCGATAATCACGCAGAAATATTATTTAACAATGACAAAGAAACATTTATATCAGAATTAATCTTTTACATGGAAAATGAGTCACAGGAAGTAATTGATAAGGTTAAAGCCTTTGTTAATAAACTTGATTCAATTTAAACTTAAAATAAAAACAAAAGCGGCTAAGTAGCCGCTTATTTTTTTTAAATAAAATTCATTTTTCTTATATTTAATTCTTTGATTGTATCCACTTCTGAATACCAAGATGGTAGCTTTATTTCTTTTGATACATTTTCAGGTTTTTCTGTTTCTACTAATAATTCACCTTCTTTGAAAGAAAATATTTTTTTTGAAGGATATATCAGCTCTCCGATCTCTTTTTCAAAACAAAACATATCTCTTAATAATTTATCTAAATCAGAATCATTGATTTCGTCTGACTTTATATATTCCAAAGAACCTAATGTTTTGTATTTTGCATCAATCACTCTATCTTCGAGCAATAAATCAGGGTTAGAGCTTTTTTCAAAACCAATTGAATCAATATAAACTTTTCTAGGTTTTAATTCTGCGGTATTATAGTACTCTTCTTTTAAATAAGACTCCCAAGCTGTTGTGATATTTAAGGCTTTTCTTAATACACTTCTTTCATTTGAGTATTCATTCATATCAAGTAGTCTTAATATTAACTTGTATAAGTTCTTATCCAGTTTTCTTATTTTGTCATAAGCTGCTTTTCTTAACCTCGATTTTTGATTTAAAAATCTTTTTTGTTTATGATATTTTGTTCTTCTTTTTATTTCAGATAAAACTGATAATAATTCATAAGCCTTTTTTACTTTATTTTTTATCGTTTCTAAGAATAAAATAAAATCATTGTTAAAACGATAATTTAAAAACGAATTTATCAATTCATAAACTTCAACTGCTTCTGTCTGAATCATTTGTATTTTCGAACTCTTATGATTATGATATATATTTAAATCATAGACTAATTCCCCGATTAATTTATCAGACACTACGTGCTCTTCAACAGAATAAGATTTCTTTTTTATTGTTTGCAATATTTGCTTTAAACTATAAAGTTCTTTCTCTATTGAAATTGTATTTTCGATATTGTTTGTTTTATTCTGAGTGTTTAAATCTCTAATGTTATGTCTTTTATTTATCTCTTCTATCTCTTCATAAAATGCATTCAGTTTATTTGAAAATTGAAGACGACACTCTTCTTTTTTAAAATTTAAATCGACTATATCCCAATGTTTTGGCACATAGTATATTGTTAATAAAACAAAACTTTCTTCTACCTTTATTATTCTTTGACTAGAACAGTATATTTCTTTTGTTGAATTGTTGTTTTTAAACCAAGAATCTTCTTTGATTATAGTATCAACAAGCTTTTTCGTTTCAATAGATAAATCAAATGAAGGATACCAACCTTCATTTGAATCAATGAATACATTTAATTCATTCATCTTATTTTTCTTCCGATTGAAGAGATTACATTTAATATTGAATCTTTATCTGATTCTTCTTCAAACATTATATCTTCCATTTTTAGTCCCAAATCTAATTTTATTTCATCATAATCGAGTTCTTTATTATCTTCATTAAAATATGAAGTGAATGTTGGAGTTAATAATTTTTGAAAAACCATATCTTTTTTAATCGTAACCAATCCTTTCAATGTGATTTCTTTATTTGCTGTATTTTCTAACTCTGCAAGTAAATTATCATTAAAGGAGGATATTACAGTTATTCGTTCAGAATGATCTTTCTTTGAATCTTCTAAGAACAATGTTTTAAGATTGTATTTTTTTTGATTTTCTTCATTTGCTAAGTAGTAATGAGAAACATTAAATCGACCACCCTTATCATTCCATCCTTTTTCAGAACTACTTATTTTATCAATGATTTCATCTTCATAGTTTGATAACATTATAATTGATAAGTTTTCTGGTATCCATAATGGCACTCTGTATTTACCTTCTGTAAACCATGTGATTTTTTCTGGCTCTCTTTTTTCAATTTCCTCACCAATAGAAAAATAATCTTCAAAAGTTAAGTATTCTTTTGTCTCAATACCTAGATCCTCTAAGGTATTCTTTATTGTTTTTCTTTTAACTCTTTGAGTTGATTTTAAAACTTTTTTAAGAACTCCCCAAGTTTTATCTAAATTAAATCTACCCACTTCATCTGCATATAAGTAGAATTCTTTTTCTTGAAATATTGTAGCTGTTGCTATTGAGGTTAATTTTGTTCCTATTAAATATTCATTTGAAATATTTTGAATTAACAAATGTTGTTTTGATTCTATATCACTTTTAGGATTTTGATAAGCAACTTCAAAACCTTTATCCCTTATTAATTTTTTTATAGAGTGTGTTTTGCCACTACTAGGATCAGACATTATTAATTGATTTAAAGAAATATTATTGTGCTTTGACTTAAAACCTTTTTCTTCATGTAATATTATTTTAAAAGAACCTTCTTTTTCTTCTGGAAGTGATTCCTTTCTTTCTAAAAATGATTCTTCGTCTTCATATTCTTTTTCCACTGTAAATACATAATCTTTATACTCGTTTTCTTTTGCATGAATGTAAAAATATATATCCAATAAATATAAGGTGATTATTCCAAGGTCAGAAGAAGAAGCATTTTTAACATAAGAAATAAATAAACTTTCTTCATTTCCCCATATCTCTTTTTCGTCCTCTTTAAACTTTAAAACCTTCTTCATTCTTGAATTAACATTTTTTGTTGATTTTTCTGTTGTTATTTCAACTTTGTTATCATCAGAATAACTACCTAAAAACAAAACATTTTCTACTCCCTGCTTGTCTACAAAAGTATTTTTAAAAAGATCAACTTTTTGGGCAAATATTCTTTTTTTATCTTTAAATATTATTTCTATTGAATCGACTTCATTTATTCCTTCTTCAAATACAGTAAAATCTTTTATTTTTTTATCTAGAGAATCTGTTATTTGAGAATGTATTAACCAAGGAACTTCGCTTTTTATAGTAGACGTTAATTTTGATATGATTCTTTTAATCTCTCCAGTTTTTTTTCGTCCCTTTTCTTTGGACAGTAGATATTCGTCTTCTTTTAATTTTTTGTTTATCTCTGAAGTTAATTGATCTATGAATTTATAGCTGCAAGGTATTCTATCGACAGAATCACCTTTATCATTTTGTAATGAGTATTTTAATAATGTTTCCTTTTGCAAAACAACCTCCTAATAAAAAAATAATATTATCATAAAAAAAAGAGAATAGTCAACTTGTTTTTTTTGTTAAAAAAATAAATGTTTTTATGTTTTTTTCTTGATTTTTAAACATTATTTTGGCATAATTGCCAAAATTTAAATGGAGGAAATATGGAAATCGAAGTTAAAGCTATGAGTGATGAAAAAATATTTAAAATAAATGCCGAAGGTGAGCTATTTATTATTGATGAAAACCGCACTCAGAAAGAACAAAAAATAGGTGCTCTTGCTCTTGATTCACAAGAGAAAGAAGAAATTGTAGAACAATTAATTTCCTTGCGTGAACTTAAAAACATATTTGTTGAAGATCAGGTATTAAGTGAACCTGAAAAGTTTATGCAAATCATTATGTCTAAAACACAATATACGAAAGAACATAATTGGGTTCAAGAGTTGGAAATTGAAGACGATCATTATGAAAAAGATCGTCGTTTTGATTTTGCTTGCGTTCTTGGCGATTCAAAAACTATCATTGCTGGTATTGAAAACAAACACGCTGATTTTTCACAAGATAAGAAAAAAACACGAGCAAACTTTCAAGATCAAATAAAAGCTGGATTTTCTCAATTGAAAAATTATTTTGATAATGTAGCAAAAAGACAAAGTAATGTGTTAATTGGTGCTGTCTATGTTTATGACGCAAATTTTTTCTTTAATAATCCAAATCATATTAATAATATCACACATTATATTTACTATAATACTGATTTCTTTAAGACATTAAATATTGTTTATGACCCTAAAAAACAATATAGTCATGTTGAAGCTGATTGTTTAAAAGAAATGCAAATACAAGGTTCAGGTCTTATTGACGTTCTTAAAATTGAATCTTATCACTTCACAAAAGAAATACAGGAGACATTTGTTCTCGTAAAACCAGAAGAATTACGTAAGCTAAACAGAGAAAGTAATCCACGTAGTGAAGCATTAGCTAAATCTACTGCACTAGCTCGTGATATTGTTAAAAATATTGTAGATGCAACAGAAGAAAATCTTGAATATTTTGCGACTAAATACACCAATGAAAAACAGATAAATTCATTTGAAGGACTTTCTAATATTAACATTAAAGGTTTTGGTAATTTAATATATGGTCATGGCTTGTCTTTATCTAACGGTCAACACAGTAACGCTTCGTATTTTTATATATATCAGATCTTAAATGATATTGATGTTGAAAACTATAGTGCAAGTTATTTTGATTCATTAAAAGCTGATATTGAAAATCTTAAAAATGTATTCAAAGAAAAGGGTGTAAAAATCAAAAACTTTAATAAGCGACTTATTCTTAAAGCCAAAGTTACAGAAGCTTATAGCAAAAAAGAAGAACATGCACTTCAAGTATCTTCTAATACTGGTGTTGGTAATGTTGATACTAATATAACTTCTCTTATTGATTTTATACATAAAGCAAATGATGCTTTATATGTTGCAGGTTACAACATTCAGATCTCGATTCCACGTATTCCTAAAATGGAAGGCTTTATTTATATAGATTATGATCTTCTTCCTTTATTGAAATCTTTTGAATCTAGCAATGCTGCACTTGCTTCTTTCAGACAACGTGGTTTTGCAAAAGTTGAAGATTTTAAGAATGACATTTTTGACCTTAAAAAAGAAAAAGCGAAAATTGCCAAAGCAAAACAGGATAAGCAAAAATTAGAAGAAGAGGTTAAGTTGCTTGATGAAGAAATTAATGAAGTCCCAGAGGGCAGTCGAATTTATGACCGAACAATGAATGAAATCATTGAATTACGTGGTCAAATTTCTGATATCGACAAAGCTATTTATCGTTTTTCTAATTTTGATTTTGAGATAAAAAATTCATTTTATGATAAAACAATAAATAGAATAAAAGTTTTTGCTACTATCTTTGAAAAATGCTTAGAACTTAATGTTAATGATAAGAAGATCCTGAATGTTTCAAAGCTTGCATATCTACTTCTAAACCAATTGAACAAACAAAGTGATATTAAATTGGAAGAACATATAGAAACAGCGATAGTTTATTCTGATTATTTAAATAAAGATCTTGTTCGTATATTGGAACTTGAAGACCAAAGTATTAACAAAAACTCTATTTATAATGGTGGTAAAAAAGGTGTTGGTAATGAAATAAACATTAAAGTATTGGATTATATCTTAAATAATGATATTTCTTTTGATTCTAACAATACACCTGATATTAATAAAGATTTTGAAAAAGAGATAAAAGATTTTATTGTTTCTTTTAATTCTTAATTTTAAAAAAAGGCTTTTTCAAGCCTTTTTTTATTTGTTTATTTTTTATTATAGTGATATAATTACGACTTATTAAAAAAAGGTATTTGAATGGAAGTTAAAAAACTAAGCGTAAAGATTGATAAGCTAAATTATCTTATTCTAATTAGAGAAATAGTTTGTCAAAATGAAAAAAACAATAAAAACAAAGATAAAGATCTTATTGTTAGTAAAACATTAAACCCTACAATAAAATCACTTGATTTTGAACTATTTCCGAACTCTATTAAACAAAATTATACACTTACAAAACTAAACACTGCTTGTAAGGTTAATATTAACTACATCACCAAAAAAGAGAGTGATACTAAACAAAGAATACATCCTGCTTTGTATAATTCTCTTAAAAACACTTGCTATGAATGTATAGACGGTGTTGAGTATTTAGTTTTTGAAAATGAAAATGATTTGGATATATTTAAAATATTTAAAAGATTTAAAGGTGTGAATGCAGGTTTTTTTGATGTTGAGGCTCGAACATTAAAAAAAGCACTAAAAACATATGAATCTATGTCTGGTTATTCTAAAATACCTTACAATAAAGATTTTAGTAGTGAATTAGGACCTCGTTCTTTAATGCTAGAAACCCCAGAGACCGATGTTATATATTCAAATAGAGTTTATATTGATTTTGATGATTACTTCAATTATGAAGATGAAAATTATAAAATAAAAACACTTTCAGAAGTTCAAGAATGTATATTTAATAAACTTATGAAAAATGAAGTTTATAAATATTCAGAAAAGAAAAAAGATAATGTTTTTAAAAAATTAAAATCAGAAATTGAAAAAGAAATAATAAACAATTATAATTCTTTTTCCAAGTAGAAAGTAAACATGTCTAAATTTTTCAAACACTTAAATTTAAAACAAATTTATATCCTAAAAAAAAGAAATATTTGGGATATACAGTTGTTTACTTTGAGAAATTCTTGTGATATGTTATAATCACTTTTAGTAAAGTAATAGTAGAATTTTATGGAGAGTTAATGAAAACAATACAATATATGGGAAGTAAAAAGGAGCTACTAGAGTTTATAGAAGAATCTATCGAACACTTTTTAGTAGATATAAAATCAGAAGACAAAATCACTTCTTTTTTAGACGCATTCTGTGGTAGTGGTCGTGTCGCTTATCATTTTAAAGATAAGTATAATGTAGTAACCAATGATAAACAAGAATTTACAAAAACAATTACTGATGCATATCTTTGTAACACGAAAGACGCATCTTTCTATGAACCATTCATCAAAGAATTAAATGATATTCAAGATACTTATGTTGATGCAACAGACTACCGTTCTTTTGCTGACGACAAAATGAATATTACAGAAGAAAATCTAGAATTAGCAAAAAAAGAATTAGCTAATAAAAAAGAATCAGAAGAAAAACCAAACGAATACTTTGAGAAAAGTGGTAAATGGTTTACTACAAATTATGGCTGCGACTTTAATGGATTTGTTACAGAAAAAGGTAAACTTCAAGGTATATCAGTCGGTGAAGACGGTAATCCGAAAGTATGGCGAACGTCTAATTCTCGTAGAATTGATATGATTCGTTATAGAATAGAAGAGCTTTATAATGATCCTAGTAATGAAATTGGTGAAACAGAAAAGAATGTTCTTTTACTTTCTTTGATACTAGGTATTAATAAGATTTCCAATGTTGTTGGTCATCAAAACGGTTATCTGAAAAAATGGAGCCAAGGTGCATTAAAAGATCTTAACCTTCTTGTTCCAGAAGTCGAAAACTGGACTGGCAAAGAGAAAAAACATAACAATTATGTTGGTGATATATTCCCTGCGTTAGAAAAATTAAAAGCTGATATTGTTTATTTTGATCCACCGTATGGAACAAACAATAAGAATTTAGTTGTTGCTACTCGTTATTCTTCTTTTTATCATTTGTGGAATACTATTGTTAAAAATGATAGACCTGAGATTTTTGGTAAGGCTGGTAAACCTACTGATACAAAAGGATACACAGAACCGCTTGAAAAAAATCTTAAAAATATTGTTATGCCCAAAATGGTAAGACTAATTGAAGAATCTAACGGTAAATATGTAGCATTTTCGTATTCAAACAAGAGTCTTCTAACAGCTCATGACTTTAAAGAAGTTTATAGAATAGCTGGCTGTGATATGAGCACATATCGACTTTACGTTATGGAGCATAAATCTAATAACCAAAATAAATTAGCTAAAAAAGAAGGTGAGTATATTAATCGTGCGAATAATGATGATCGATTAATTGAGTATTTCTTTATAGCCAAAAAAGATGAAAATCATATTCGAGTAACTAAACCTTATTCAGAACTTGATGAACATGAAAAAGATGTAGAAGAAAAACTAGAAGCTGTTGACGCTTGGTTGTCAGGAGAAGGCTGTGATGAAAATGAAGATTACAATCTTCCAGAAGACAATGCTTCTATTCGTGAATACATTAAAGAATACATTGACGAATCATTAAATGTTCACAAGAATCAATCAAAAATTATTACTCAATCTGAATATAAAGAACAAGAAGAACGTAGATTCGAAATTGAAAAAAGAAAAATGGAAGAGTAATATTTAGCTATAGAACCAAACCCACTACCGTTAGTGGGTTTTTGTTTTTTTTCTTATGGTTATCATATAAGTAAATTAAGGAGAACTTCATGAATATTCCCAAACAAAAAATAAAAAAGAAGAAACCTTACCGTAAAGTGAGATTTCTTTCTTTTTCTCGTTTTTTATTTAATATTTTTTTTTGATATATTATTTGTTTGTTTTCTTAATGAATCTATAACTTCTTTGTTCTCTTTTGAAGGGTTTATTGCTTCCTTTATTTCCATTAACTCTAATGCTTCTTTTTCATCCCTTAACATAGAACCTTCAATTAAATTAATCAATCTATTTAATTTCTTTTCTTTTTTTTCTTTTTTATTTATGTTTTGTTCTTTAAAAGATTTTTTTATTTCTGTATTATGTTTGTTTGATTTTGTTAAATCATAATTTACATTCAAAGCATCTGTTTTTACTATTTCTACATAACTTTCTCTAACTCTATCTAAAACACTTTTTTTAGAACCTATATTATATTCATTAAAAATCTCTTTTATTTTTGATCTGTTTTCCAACCTATCTTCTTCTGTTAATCCGCCTGATTCAATTTTTTCTTTTATCGTGTCTAATTCCCTAAACATCTTTTTATAAGGTTCACTTGTTGTTGGTGGAAGTTCATTATTTAATATATTTTCAAAGTGTGGTTTCACTTTGCTTTTATATAATTTTAAAAAAGACTCTTCATTTCCATTTGCTTTTGACAACATCTTTAAAGTTATAGACGCTGTTTTTTCTAGTTCTATTTCTTTGTATACAGTTGAAAAGGATTTTTCCATTTTTTCTGATAAATATTTAACTTGCTCTCTTTTAGTAAAAGATTCTTCACCTTCTTTCTTATTCTGTAATATTAAATCTAATGATTTTTCCAATTCTGGCTCATCCAACAAAGACCTTGTGAATTTATAAACAGAGCTAAACTCTTTATCTTCAGGACTGTTCGATTTATTATAATGACTTAAATCATTTGAAGGATTAAATAAGCCACCCATTCTCATTAAAGCCAATGGCATTACTTTCCTATCAACACCTTTACATCTCTTCAATGCGTCACTGAAACAATAACCCATCATTAATATATTAGACTCTTCAATTCCTTGCATTAAATAATCATTTTTGAAGAACTCTTTTAATATTTTTGCTTGCTCTTTTTCTTTTGAATAAAATCTTAATTCACTTGGATTTTTTAATTGGCTGATAACTGAATAACTCAAAGCTGCTATTGACGTTATTATTGGTGTTGCTTTTGGTGTATTATTTGCAATATAGTCATAAACTACTTTTGTTTCTTGCGATAATGCAGTAAGACCTTCCAAATCAACCACAGGAGCTGTTGGATTACCTGACATAAAATCATATGTCATATATATTAACATTGCTGGAACAAGAAGATCAGAAGCATTTTTTCCTATATCTATTCCTGCCATTTTTATTTTTTGTTTTGCTTGGTTTCTTGAAGCATATTTTGTGTCATTAAATTTGTTTTCATCAAACATTTTTAAATCTTTATTTGCTTCATGTATGATTGTGCTGTCGTCTATTATATTTTTTATTTGATTAATAAATATCATCTTTTTTCCATTTTGTTATTATTTTTATTATAGCACGATAACTATATTTTAAAACATTCTGTTGGCTTAATAAGTTATTTTCACTTGTTATTTTGCTATTTTTCAATTATAATTGTTATTATAATAATCACCCAAGGACAAATAAATGAACATTGCTAAACAAATAAAAAAAATCATTAAATCTTTAGAATTTGATTCAAAAGATATTGTTTACTTGAGTGAAAATGTTTCTTATGAAGTGAATAATCAAGAGATTATTAAGCTTGTATTAGAAAAAGAAATAAATAAAATTCAAAGTTTTTTATGGAAGATAAGTTCAGACAGCATTAATACTAATGGTGAATACATTGATGTTGTAGGTCGATACATTCATAATGAAATGTTGGAAAACAAAGAGCTTACAAATGAGCTTTATAATAAATATTTAAAAGAAAACAATATTCCTGTTTTTCATGAAAACATTGACGTTACATTTATGATAAGTGAGATTACAGAGATTATAGCAAAAAAATTGGTCGAAAAAAATGACAATTATCTAATGCCACTGTCGGTTTTTCACTCTTCTACGCTACTTAGAAATTATCAACAATTTTTCATTAAAAAGAAATTGTGGCGTTTTGAAAACGTTAGTACTCGAAAAGAAGCAGCACTTAAAGTTTTAAGGCTATTTTTAGATATTCAAAATAAATATTTAAAAAACAAAGACGATTTGTTTATTGATACACATTCTCAGATTGAAAGTGAAACTCGTTATTCTGAAAGTTCTCCTCTTGATTCATTTGAATACAAAAATGATCTTTCTTTAAAAGAAAACATTTTAACGTTTTTTAATGACAGTAATTATGAAAGATTCTTAAATAGTAATCATATTTTATATTCAAACAAAAAAGAACATAGTCTAAAAATTGATTCTCATTTTTTTGAAAAACTATTTTTTTATGACTTAGATTTAGAAAACAAAGGTCTTTTTAAATATGAATGTGACCTTAATGAATATAAAGTTAATGCATTAGAAGATCCTTCTACCTTTTTCTCCAGAATATCATATAATATAATCATGGACGGTATTAAAATACCATATTATAGACTGGAAAAATAAAAATGAAGAAAAGATTTTTAATATTATTTGTTTTATTTTTACTTACAACTTCTTTGTTAAAAATATTATTAATCAGTACTTACAAAACCAAATATATCAATGAATGTAGGTAAAGTGATTGATTTTAAAGCCGCACGTATGCGGTAAACGAATTCTTATTCATCTTTTTTATATCCATGTTTCTTCAAAGCCGCACGTATGCTGTAAACCATTAAGCGGATTACATTCGATAATGATATTTTAATGTAATTGGAAGCTTTTTTTTAATTTTTGAAGTGAAAAGATTTGTTTTTATCAAAAAATAGAGTTTATATAAATGATTAAATTTTCTATTTTAATTATACATTTTTTTTTATACATATCAAGACTTTTTTTGATAATTGTTCGCATAATCATTAGGTTCAAAACCATCAGCCATAGCTCTAGTCATAATTTTCATTAACCAAGAAACTTCTTTTTGATAATTTTTTCTCGACGATCTTTTCATATATAAGTATTCTTTTTCATCGCAATTTACATAACCCCACTCTGTTTTATTCTTTCCGTTTGTTTTAATTATGTTTTTTACTTTGCCTTTAATGACTTTTAAAGTCGGTTTTGTTTTTCCATGAACTTCCCATAACATCCAGCCATATGGCACTTCTTCTGGTTTTACCAAACCTTTTGTTGTTAAGTAAACTCGAATGTCACCAATACCTTTATTTGGCTTCTCTCTGAAAGGTTTCTTTTGATCTGCAAAGAAATCTGCACGAGAAGTTTTAACTTCCACTAATATGCTTCTTCCTTTCGTATTAATACCTAATGCGTCTGGTTGTTCTCTATGTTTTCTACTTGTTAAATTAGAACAAGTAAATTTATAACCCATTGTTCTTAACCTTTCTGCAGCAAAATCTGCTATATCATCGTGTGTCATTTCTGATACGTTCATTACCTTTCCTTTAATTTTATTGAATCTTTAATTTTAGCAAAAAAAACAAATAAATAAAGCTAAAAAAAGATAGCTTTGCTATCTTTTTTATTATTATATTTCAAAGATTTTATCTACAATGTCATTTATAAAAAAAGTAGAATTATTTTTATCAATTACTTCATTATTCTTACTTGACTTTTATCACACTTTTTTGATATTATTTGATTTCAAAAAGGAGATTGTCACAAATGAGGTTTTATCTTGATAAAATAGAAAAAAAAGAAAGCTTGTCATATTTAGCTTTTTTGAAAAAATGTGAGAAACAAGGGATTACAGATATGAAATTAAGAATGATATTTAGTATTTCTCCTTCTTCTAAAAGAAATCAATATATTTTATCTATAAAAGATGAGGATTTATTTAATAAAACTTTTTCCAAATTTTTAATTAAAGATGAAGATCTGAAGGTAGAGGCGGCACTTCATGGTAACAGTAAAACAGTTAAAAGCGATAAAGCTTTACTTATATGGAAAGAAAACTTTGATTCTTTAAATAGTGTCGGCATTGAATTTAATGAATCCAACTATAAACTTGATAAATCTAAAAAAAACAAATTAATAATCATTGAAAATCTTAATAATTTTTTAAACATTAAATCAAATTTTAATAATGAAATTGATTTAGATGAATATAATTTTGTTTGGGGGAGTGGGAATAGTATTACAAATAAATATTTTTCCTCATTTTTAAATGAATATAATGAAATCATATGTTTCTTTGATATCGATCTTGGAGGATTAAAATTCTATAAATCTTTAAAAAAACAAACTGATACCAATCTTTCTTTCTTTTTTTCAGACGACATGAAAAAAAACGTGGAGATTTTTGGGACTCAAATAAATTTCGATATTTATTCTAAAGTTTTAAAAAACTATTCAACAGTAGAAGGCTTAGAAGATATAATAGCATTCATCAAAGAACATAAAAAGTTTGCAGAACAAGAAATTTTTCAACACAACGAATAAGGTAAGATAAATGAAAACAAATTTAATATTTAAACTTAATAAAATAGCATTTAATAACTCATGTAATAGTAACTTTGTATCACTGTCATTTGAAGAAAATACACATATTTCTGGTAAAAATGGTTCTGGTAAATCTTCAAAATTAAATGGCGTTCAATTAGGTTTTCTTCCTAATACTACTTTTAAAAACTCTAAAAAACATTTTTATTTTAAAAGTTCTAAAGGTAATTTTTATTCTGACCAAAATTGTTATGATTTTTACTTTCCACATAATAATTCATATATTATTTATGAATTTACTAATCCTAATGGTACTTTTTGTCAAATTTTAATGAAAGGTAAAAGCGAACTATCAATTGAAAGAGCTTTTGTTCCTTTATCTTTTGATTCTATATATTCTTGGTTTTGGACTTTTCCTGAAAATGACGAACTTGGATATCCTACTAAAATACAAAGAAATGAGCTTGTTGAAAAAATAAAATCAATAAAAGATCATAAAATAGTTAAAACATTTAAAGACTCAAAAGAAACTCTTTATAACAATAATTTTAATGATGATTTAAGTCGTTTTTCAATTGCTAATGTAAATGAAAATAAGATGGATAATGTTATTGACATCTTTAAACTAACTTCGAATGCTTCTGAAATAGATAACGAAATGCTTCGAAAAACTATTATTTCTTTATTAAAAACCTCATACAAAGACAATAAAAGAGATGCAGTAGATTACAACCCTGTTGAAATAATGAAAGAATTTGACAGACTAGAAGACGAAAAAAGAAGCATTAATAAAAAGAAAAATTTAAGATCAAAATTTGATTTATTAGAAAATACTTTTGATAACGTTATTTCTAATTCTAATGATTTAAAAGAGAAATTTCAAAACTGTTTTGAATATAATGTTTCTTTTATTGAAAAAAATAAAAAAGCATTAAGAGAAGCAGAACAATTTAAATCAGACGCAGAAGATAAAATGAAATCATTAAAAAGCAAGGGGATTAAGATCAGAGACGATTATAATGATAAAAAATCAACCGTTAAAGGTTTAAAAAATTCTGTTGCTAAAATAAAATACAAATTAAAAGAATATGAAGATATATTCAATGAAGATCATGACTCAGGTTTATTCATATGGAGAAATAACCCAGAAGAAGCCATTTCTCATTTGGAAATGCAAATTAATGAAGACACCAATGAGCTTAAAAAATATAACAATATTGAAAGCGTTATTAAACAAATATCTTCTGACAAGAGTCTTTACAATAACAAAAAGAAAAGATTAAATAATTTAAAAATTCTTTTAGAGAACAAAGGCGAACTTTTATTTTCCAGTAATAAAATTAAAGAACCAGAGCTTTTATATGGTATCAATGACGCTTTCGCAAACCTACAAGACAATTTAACAGAAGAACAAATAGAAACACTTAATAAACTATCTTCTCTTTTCACAAGAAAAGAAGATAAAATTGTTTTTTGTGATATTGTTTTTGGCGATTACAAAAGATTTGATTTTTCAAAAGAGTCTGCATTATCTGAAATTGAAGAACTTGAAATTGAAATTGCGGCTTTAAATCTAGATATTACAAAAAATCAAAAAATTATAGATGAAGAAGATCATTCTCGCAAAGAAAAACTTGAAAGTGATATTAAAAAATCAAAAAGAGAAGTGAAAATACTTTCAAATGGAAAAGATTATGCAAAAGAACTTAAGGAAGAAGAAGTTAATTTAGAACAAGAAAATGAAAAATTTAAAAATTTTGAAGAAACACTTAACAATCACAGAAAAGAATACAAAGATATCGAGAAAAAAGTTTCTGATATTGTTGCTAATGTCGAAAACATAAAAGCAGAAGTTAATAAATCGAACGAGATGAAAAGAGAACTTGAATTCTTAAAGAAAGAAAATCGTTTTAATTACATAAAAAATGAAAATATGGTAGTTTCAATCACTTCTTGTCAAGAATCCGATATAAAAGAGATATCAAATCTTTTTGAATCTATTGAAAAAGACAAAGAAACTATATTGTCTGCATTAGAAATCTTTATTTCTGAAAAAATCATTGATGACGACAATTCTTTACTTAAAATTAGTAATATTTCTATTAAAGACTTAAAGATGAATTTATTCAATAAATTAAAAAATGTTTATTTGTCGCTAGAAGATAATGAAGAAAGTTTGGAAAAAGCATTTAATCAGCATGCGAATACGACAATCGAAATTTCAAAAGCATTGAAACACCAATTAAATCATTTTAAATTTAAAGAACGAACAATAAATAAATCATTAGAGAACTTTAAGTTATCCAGCATAGATGAGATGAAAATTAATATAGAACTTGAGCCAAGAGTTGAGAATTTTATTCAAACGATTGAGAGCGTTGATTTACTTAGTGACAGTGCTTCTACCATTTTAGAACAAGGTTTAGGTGATAAAATAAGAAATTTCATCGTTGACATGGGTTTGGATAATAAAAAAGATATGCGAATTAATACTGAATCAATGATTAAATCAGTTTCGTTCAGATATAATATTGAAGGTAAGTGGACTTCGAAGGATGGAAGCACAGGCACTTCAACAGTTGCCTCTGTTATGCTTTTATCTATTTTTATCAAAGAAATATGTGGTGAAAACATTATACTTTCTATTCCTGTCAATTTAGATGAAACTGGAAATATTGACTATGGAAACATGATCACTTTACATGATTTTTTAAAAGAGCAAGAGTTGGTATTGTTTAGTGCTTCTCCTGAACCACAGATATCTTCTGGTGATACATTTAAAGTGCTTATTAATTTTGACGATTCCATTATCTTTGATAAGGAAAGATTAATGGATGATAAAAATAGAAGCACTTATCATTACATGATGGGTAGTATAATAAATGAAATAGAACAAAAAATTCAAGTTATTAATTTTGACGACAACATTGAATTAGAATTTAATAAAAAGGAAGTTGACGATGTTAAATAAAATCAAAACATTAGAGACAATGCTATTGTTTAAGACACCTATAATAAAATCCATACAACGTATGGATAATATTAAAAGCAATTATGTCGATAAAACAAGTTTTTTAATATGTGTTAAAGAACAAATTGAAACAACTGAAAGACTAGAAGAAAAAAAACAAGTGATTGAACAAATCAAAAATGCCTATAGTTTAAAAAACCTTATTAGTCACAGATTGATTAATTTTGATGATGGTGAAGATAAATTTACTTTTACTAAATATATAGAAGATATGTTTAGAGATATCAGTGAAGAAATAAAACCAAAACCCATAACAAAAAGGACTTTCATAGATCATCTTAATAATCTAGATTCATTAATAAATGATAGTTATAATTATAATTCCTATAATAAAATGGAAAAAGAACTTTTCTTAGAAGATTTAAAAGTAAAGCTAAATCTTATTAAACAAGATTTTGAAAAAAATAAAAATATCATTGAAAAAGAAGCTGACAGTCTAAGTTCTTTTCTTGAAGATAAGACTAAAGACGTTAACTCAAAAAGAGAAATGATGACACAAATCATTGAACTTTCAGATAAATATATAGAACCATTTTTTAATTTTATACAGGAAAGAAACAACAATAATGGTTTTATCTCCAAAGTTAAAAAAATAGGTCGATTTTTTGAAGAACTTGGTGATCTTGTCGAAGCCTATGAAATAAATAGATTTGTCTTGAACTTTAAAAGTTATGACAAAGAGATTTTAAATATTTATGAAAAAATAAATGATTATAGAAGAAAAGGGAGCGAAGACTTAAATGTTTACAATGCTTTTGAAAAAGCATTCAAAGATCTTCATGATACTTCCGAAGACTTGTTGGACGGATTGTTATTACGAAATACATTGGAATCGAGTGATTTCAATAAAAACTTTAGCTTACTAACTTCCATTAAAGCAAACAATTTCAAAAAAACAGATATTTCTATTGATTATCATGATTTAACCCAAAGAACTGATAAGATAGAAGAAACATTATTGATCGATAAAGACAAAACAGAAGAAGAAATTGAATGCAAAATTGATAGTGAAAAATTACAAACAATCAAAGAAAAAGAAGATTTATTTGATAAAAAAGGTAAGGTTAATATCCAAAATACCAATTTGATTTCCAAAATTATAGGTGCAAATATTAAAAGTATAATGAATAAAGATGAAAAGTATGATATAATACATAAAATTCACACTATTTTAAGCGCAAATATGCCAAATTATGAAATCTTTTTTACAGTATATGCTTACAATAGTATTAGGAAAAAGGTTACTAATGTTAAAGTTGGCTACAATGAAAGAAAAAGAATATTATTAAATAAAAAAATATATGAATACAGACCAGTTTATAACTTAGGAGAAGTCTAAATGAGTTTTTTATCCAATCAAAGTATTAATATCGAAAAAAGTCAAAAAATATTTAATGAATTAATTAAAGGTAAGATCATTAATGAGTTTATTTATGACTCAAAAACAGACAGTTTAACAAACAATGAACTATTTATAGAAATTAGAAACAATTTAGAACAATATAAACTTCAATATCAAATGAATGGAATGGAGTTAATTGAAAGATCTAAGTTTTTTTATTTACTAGATAAAAATACAAATACAGAGTCTAAGCAACCTATCAAAACAAAAATATATTCTTCTATTATTGTTCTTGTTAGGTATGTTATGTCAGAAGGTGGTAAAATTTTTGATTATTTAAAAAACATTAATTATGGTGTCTCCTATGACGATATAAAAGGTATAGAAGAAGATAGCAATTACCTTCATATACTAAAAACAGCAAAGATAGATAAAAGTGAATCTATTTTAAATTATTTGTATGAAAAAAATATATTATTGAAAACAAAAAAAGATAGGTTTATTCTTTCTGATTCTGGAATCTCTATCGTTCAAGATATTATTGATTGTAATAAGTAATGTTTTCTTTTTTTTATTCTGTTATATAATTCATATATAAGAAATTAAAAGGATTTATAATGAAAAAATACTTGCCTATAGTCTTTATTACTAGCGCACTACCTGCTTTTGCAGCACAATATAATGTAATTATATCAAAAGAACATAATAATTATGAAGAAAGAAAAGCGACAATAATAAAATCAGAAACAACATATTCAGAGTGGAATACTATTTCTGAATCAAATTGTGTTTTTTATTTAGACCAATCTGATTTTTATTATGATAAAGATTTTAATCAAACTAAAACCTGTGACGAAAACCAAACAAGAACGGCTACGACTACTAATTATTACTCTGATAATAGCGTTGACACCATAGTAACAACGGAATCTCAAACCATTAAAGACATTGAATCTAGTTATGTTGAAAAAGGGACTCATGTAGAAAATACTTGTAAAGATATTTTAAGTTTTAACTCTTCACTAGGTGACGATTCGTATTATATAGATCACAACGGAGGAATGACAGTCGATTGTGATATGACTACTGACGGTGGTGGTTGGACTAAAATTGTTACTGCTAATAAAATTGACAACGGAATCTATTCAGAATTACTTTTTACTGACTATGATCTAACATACTCGGAGGTCTTGTTTGTTGACAATGGAAATATCGGTGACTTTGCTGTTCCTATTACAAACAATTATTATGATTGGACTGGATATCATCCTGCATGGAATGCCATTAAACTTAATGACACTTGGTATAACACTGTTACAGGAAGCACTATACCAGGTGATATCACTAATAAATTGCCTATTAGTAGATTTAATACATTAGAATCCTCAAAAGGTGTTTGTTATGCAGAAACAAATATAGTTGATCCTTATTGTGCAGAAAAAATTATAATAGACGTAAGTGGCTATAAAGTTTCTGGTATCAGTGATACACAATCTTTATCAAGTGCCTTTATAGAAAATAATTATTTTGAAATGAAATTTTTTCTTTATGTAAGGTGATTTTATGAAAACAAAAATTGTAAAATAAACATATTCCGAAATAGTAGGACTTGATTTCGGAATAGACCCAGATTAATTTAGAAAGACAAACAGGATTGTTTGTCTTTTTTATTGTGAATCTTAAAAAATACTTTACTCTTCAAGCAAATTCGATTATAATCAGCAAATTATTTTAAGAAGTTAGAGGTCTATTTTTATGAGGAATATTATTTATGAAGCAAAACTTGGTGAGTCTATTCAGAATGCAATCAAAGAATCTTTATATATTAGTAGGATAGAAGAAACGAAAGTTCAATTTGATTTCAATAATCAAACTATTATTGTTGATCACTTAAAAGACACAGAAGAATCCGTTTATTTACGTTGGCAAAAAGAAAAAGAAAGAAAAGCAGCAGAATACAAAAAAACAGACGAACACATTGAACAACAGAAACAAATGGAAGAAGAAAGCGTTCAGTTTAATAATGATATGAAATCATTATTAACAAATAAACCTAAAAAGATTAATAGAAGATTCATTCTATGGTTAAAAGACTTTACTGAAAAAGCCGACCACGTTTCTGTTTCTTTTAATAAACAAGAAGTTTTAGATTATCTTGAATCATTAGGTTTCAAAGACGCTGAATATGTCGGATATAAAGGTGAATGGACAACCGAAAAACTAATTAAATACACTGTTGGACAAATCATTAATTGCCTTCATTCCTTTGGAAGCCCACACCCTATAACTATTCAATTTTGTGACGACATCTTAAAAAGAAAAGATTTTGATACAAATAATGTAAATTTTGTTTTTTAATGGAGTTCTTATGCTAGATAAATATTTTTCTCTTAAAAAAGAAATCTCAAAAAATGAAGAATTACATAATTTAAATTCTAGACAAGCAAGCTATAACATAGGTGCTTTATTTATAGCTTTTAGTGCTGTCATTAGTCTTGTTTTTTTCTTTTTATTAAAAAATCAAATTATAGGTATTCATGATTTCTTTATTGAAGTAAATAATAGTTTAAGTCCATACTATTCTATTTCTCTTGAAGATAAAAGTATTAATGAAGTTTTTGCCTTTTTTAGCTATGGAACAATAGATATTTTATCAGAATCAACATTAGCCAAATACCACGATTTAAAAAATCAACTTCTTATTATTATAGGATCATTTATTGCCATAAAAACTTTTTTATGTTTTGCTTACTCTAATGTTAAAAACAAAATATTAAACAAATATGGTTTTGATATAGAAAACCAAGATTCGAGTTCGATTTTTTCCATTTTCTCTGGTTGTTTTATTTTTTTCTGGGCTATGATTTTATTCGTTTCTCTCATTCTTTTAGACTCAACAGCCAAACCATTAGCTTTAATTAATGTGTTAAGTATTCTTAACGCTTGTGTTGCTTTGATTACCTGTGTCGCTTCTTTTGTTCCTTATTCTGTAACATCTGGAAAGTTTAAAGATATTCTTAATTATGAGTCAAATATTAAAAAATTAGACAAAGAAAGAATAATTGTATTTAATAAAATGTCTAATGACAATGCTTTCTTAAATGCTATTGCTGAAAAAGCGAGTAATGACGAACTCAATGACGAAGAGATTAAAATTGTAGACAATATTTTTGAAACTGTAAGACAAAGGGATAAAAAGAAAAAAGAAGCCACTGATCGAGGTTTAAAATATAAGAAAATCATTAAAGAAGATCTTTCATTAAAAGAAATCGATGAAATTACGATAACAAATCAATAAAAGTTTTTTCTGGGATTTTTTAATATTTTCCATATAACTTCTCGATTAATTTTATATAAAAACGATATAAAAAAACTCTCATTTGAGAGTTTTTTTATTTTAATTTTTTTAATCTATTTCTTCTATTTCAATATGCCAACCTAAACTTTCAACATAATCATCAGATGTGAAATGAAAAGTTAATTTCCCATTTTCGTCAGAAATATATTCTTTATCAGAATGAGCGTTTCCTGTTAATGTGTCTAGCTTATTATCGGTTCTTTCTCCATTATATATACTTAGATAATGATAACCGTCATCAATTTCTATTTCTTTAATGGTTGCTTTAAGTTTTTTCCCTGAGTTCTCAGAAACAAAAGTTATATAACTGTCTATTTCTTGGCTATAGTACCTATTTTCATCTCCAGCATCATCGTAGTAATCAACTTTATTTCCATTTATTTTAAAAGTAATAGAACCATTTTTTGGGTGATTAATAATAGGTGGAAAATCAAGAGGATCTAACGGGTCTGTCCCTTTGCTTATTTCTACGGAGTCAGGTACACCGTCATCGTCATCATCTTCGTCTAGAAAGTCAGGTATCGAATCATTATCTGTATCTGTATTATCTAATGGCATTACTTCTATTTCCCAACCTTTTGAAGTTTCTCCATCTGTCCCAGCAGGAGTATACCATTCGAATGTTAAAGAACCATCTTCTGAATTATTGGATACATATTTAAAATCGTTAACTTCCGCATTGCTTCTTCCACTTGGAAAACTCATTATTATATTTTCATATTCTAAATAACCTTCATCATTTACACCTTTTTTATATAATTTCAAAGTATCTGAAACTGTGTTACAACAATACAATTCTGGATTTGACAATTTTAGATATTTTATATTTATAGCAATCTTTTTACCTTTTGGTGGAATAAATGTGTATATTCCATTTGTTTCATCGGAATAATTGCCAAACTCCTTACCATCATCATAAAATGTAACTTTATCTTCTATTTTAAAAACTCTTTTACTATATTTATCAATTTTTGATTGCTCTACATTTGCTGCATAAATTTTTCTAGGATAAGAATTCGACAACATTTTGTTTGTCCCAGAATTTTCTTCTTCTTCATTATAAAAACCGTCTCCGTCAATATCATTATCATTAGGATCAAAAATACCGTCTCCATCTGTATCAACAGGAGTATCGTCTTTATCTCTTGGGTTTGTTCCTGATTTTATTTCATCTATATCTTTCACACCATCGTTATCAAGATCAGAATCTGGATCTATAATTAGTGGTTTTGTCCATTCATTAATTATAGGACTACCTTCAATACCAATTTGACCGTCCTTATTATCTCCTGTAACCCAAATATAACCTGATTCATCTATGATTACTCCAAAATCACCAGCCGCCCTCGCCGCTTTTACTTTCTTATTGGTATCAGTCCATTCATTTAAAAAAGTATTTCCATTTTTTATGCCTGATTGATTTCGTAAATTATTACCTATTGCATATAATTTATTTTCATTGTCTATACCATAAGAGTATGGACTTGTGTCAGAAGGTATTATTTGTTTCATATTTGTATTTAGGTCTTTGTTCCAACTTTCTGAATAAGGATATTTACTACCAATAGAAGAACCTGTATGATAGTAATCTCCACTAGTGCTTTTAAAGAATGAATATCCATTTAATTCCCAATAATCACTGCTTCCCATTGACACACTTTCAACGTTGTTCTGTAATAATTTTCTCCATGTTGTAACATTTGCTGTATCACCTGTCCCTAACTGACCTTTATTATTATTTCCAGCAACCCACATTTGATTTTTTGTATCCAATGCAATTGCAGAGCCACGAGATACATTAATTGTCTTAAGTTCTTCTGTTATAGTTGTTATTTCAATCCAATTATTTTCTTGATAACCTCCTATTATACCAAGTTGATTATCTTGATTGTATCCTGCAACCCATAATTTTCCATTGGAGTCTATAACATAAGAACTTCCTGTTATTGCCTTAAAATCCTTCGGATTTTTAAAAGGTAGTTTTATCCAATTTTCATGATTAAGAGTTTTACCTTCACCAAAATTTCCCTCTCTTCCAAGACCTATAGCATAAAGATCTCCGTTAGATAACAATTTCATTGTAAAATCATGAGAAGCTGATATCTTTATTACATTATCACTATTTGTTTTAGTCCATTCATTATAACTACGAGTATTTTTATCTAATCCTAATCTATTGTTTGAATTTAATCCTGTTGCCCATAAATTATTATCAACGTCTATTGCAAAAGAAGCAGAAGAATATTGATTTCCAGCAACTTCGATTTCTTTAAATTTTATGTAAGGCAATTCAGTCTCTTGAACATTATCTTTATTTTTTTTTATTTCGTCTAATCCTATTATTGCTACAAAATTATTAGAAGTTGCACTAAACGTAGTTAAAATTAAAGATAAAGTTAAAGCTATTTTTGTTTTTTTCATTTTAAATCCTTTTTTCTCCTTATTATATTTTATTTCTTTTTTTTTATATTTCAATGCCTCTTTTTGAAAATAATCATTTTTCTTTTTGTATACTTTACTATACAAACTATAAAAAAATAATAAACAAAGGGATAAAAAGAAAAAAGAAGCTACTGATCGAGGTTTAAAATATAAGAAAATTATTAAAGAAGAGCTTTCATTAAAAATTCGACGAAATCACAATTACGAATCAATAAAAGTCCTTCTCAGGACTTTTTACTTTTTTGATAATTAAAATCCCATTCCAAATCTTGACGCAATTTTTCCATTACTTCTTTTTTTAATTTTGGAGCGGAAGATTTTATTGTTGTGTTTAATTTTGGTAACTTTAAGTCTAGCAAATTTTCTAATTTATAAAGTTCTTCATAGTTAATAATTTTAGTTCCTAAATCTGGTCTTAAATAAAGAAACTGACTTTTCCTGTTTTAAGGTATTATATTTTTTACAAGATACTTTTCTGATATCTCTCCATTTTTGTTATAAGGTTGTGTAAAACAGAAATCATTATTTAATATCCAATCTTCAAAAGAAATATTTTTAACACTATCATTTAACCCTGATATATAATGTTTGCATACCTTTGGGCTATCTGACTGGTATTTTGCAGCATACTTATACAAACTCCACAATCTTTCAATTGGATCTCTGAAAACACCTACTTTTCGCCAATTTTTGTATTCTTCTGGAATAGAACTAGCCTCCATGTACCTGTATGGAAAACTACTTTTAGTATATCTTTTCTTAACCGCAGATATTAAAGACGTTGTCCCTGTTTTTGGTGTGCATATTACAACCATTTTTAATTCTGGTATTATTATCATTGTTCGTCCTTGAAATTTGATTAATTGTTTAAGTTTGATCTTACAAAACAATCTTTTGCTTCGAGTAGTTTTCTCAATCCCACTTGTTTCTCTTCACCTTCTGGCAATTCTGAATCTAGCTTTATTGCTAAATCATGAAATTGTTTTGAAAATTCCTGCAAATGTTCTGGTAAATGTTTATATTTGAAATATTTAATTATGTTAGACATTCCTTGTCTCCTTTTAGTCCCTTTCCATATTTTAACATTTTATTGACTTTTATCAAAATATAGATATAAAAAACTCTCGGCTGAGAGTTTCCTTATGTTTAATGATAATTGTAAAATATTAAGTTATTTAGTTTTTGATAAGCTTCTTCATTTTCTATAAATATCTCCACTTTTTGTGTGAAGCAATTATCTATTTGTCTTCGATTATTTTTTGTATAAAGAAGTCCAGTTATGTTGTTTTCATCTGACTTTGTAACTTTTATATTGTCTTTATCTTTTAATAATAAACTATAAGACTCATATTTATTAATTTTAAATATTAATTCTATATTTCCTGTGTTTAATTTATTTATTTTTTCTAAATCAACAAAACTCTTATTTATATAAGTTTTTTCTGTTTCACTTACGTCAAATATTTCTTCTACATTTTGATTTTTTGAATAAGATTGAAATAATGATTCTTTTAAACAAATAAAGTTTTTTGGATAACCTATTTCTATTTTTCCTTTATTATTTACTGGATTAAAACTATAATATGTATGCTTATAATCTATATCTACTATAAAGCTAATATCTTCATTTTCTTTTTTTTCATATAAATGAAATCCTCTCTTTAAATTAAAATAAATCTCTCTTCCTTTATCTTTCCCCGAAAAAATATCTATTTTTCGAAAGTCTTCTGTGTTTTGACTCAGTTCAAACTTATCAACATAACTATAATAGGTTGTTTCATATTCATGAAAATAAAAAAAGATATTTATTATAAATAATGTAAAAAAGAATAGAATTATTTGTATTCCTTCACGGCAACCCATTACAACAAGCACAATTAAAACCATTAATGAGAACACTACTGTCATTAAAAATGTCATAAAATCCATAATTTTTCCTTATGTTTTTTTTATAGATTATCTCTATTTATTTTTTTTATCAAGCTTTTTTTGTAGAATAATATTCTCCATTTTTTGCGTTTTTTTTGTTTTTATGTTGTTTTATGTCGTTGTTTGTATTTTTTTGTTTGTTTTTTGATTTTTGTTTTATTTATTTTTTTTAAAGCAATTGTCTTTGAGACAGTTTTGAAGCAGTTTGTGTTTTCGTTTTGGTTGTTTTGAAACGGTTTTGAATTGGTTTTTTCTGTTTTAGATTATTGTCCTTGTTTTTTTGCAAATATAAAATTTTATTTCTTTGACTTAAATTTTTAATTCATTTATATTTCATTACTAATTTAATTTATTATTTGGAGATTAAAAATGTTGTTTTTTTATGGAGTTTTTATAGCTTTATTTTTTTTGAGCACTCTTTATTTAAAATATGTAGACGATGCTAGTGATGAATTTTCTGCCGTAGGTAGCGGTATCTTATCTTTTTTCTTAATGTGTTTTTTACTTTTTCTTGATTATAAATTTGATATGTATTTCTTTTTTGGAGAAGAAAAAGAACAAAATCAAACTTTTTATTATATGAGTCAGCAACCTGAGACTTATACTTTTTATTATCTTGATTACAAAGATGATCCAGATACAGGTGAAAAGAAAGAATTTGTAAAAGAAGAGGTTTTTAATAAAGATAATATTATTTTTAAAATCTATACAGATTCAAATACTACTTACCCTTATTATGATCCAACGGGGACTTATGGACAAATATATGGTCAGATTTTTGGAAGCAATAGAACCTTTAATCATATTAATATCTATTTACCAAAAGATTTTGTTATTTCAGACCAAAACAATCTTATTTTTGAATCAGATGATTTTAAATACAAAGAAGAAAAAGGTGCAGGTTATTTAGATAAGGTTTATTTTATTGATAATGAATATATTATTTATACTTCTAAAAATCACAGACATAAAACATACAGAGTTAAAATTAATGACGAGACTAAGGTTATTGTTAAACATGAAGATATTAAAGAAGGATATTTTAATTTTAAACAAGTTGTGTCTCCAAATGGTAAAGTGTCTCCATTTGAAAAAGATCAATATTTAAATATCACTCTTCCATTAAACGAAAAAGTTTTGTTTTAAAAAAAATAAATAGCCATCTTTGGCTATTTATTAATTGTTTTACAAAAAAAAATATGTTAATATATTTCGATAAAGATTTTAAGGACGGTTCTTTTTGTTATGTTAAAAAAATATATTGAATTAAATGAAAAAATCAAAAGTGAAAAAAACATTCTTCAGAATGGCAAAAACAAAAGACAAGAAACTATATCTTTTTTCTTTGTTTTTCTATCTGCTCTTTCTACAATGATTATGTTTTATTTTCTTTCGGGATACTTTGAAGAAATGGACAGGATTCTAATGTCTTGGAATGATATTTTATTAAATTTAAAAGATCTTCACGAATATTCTTCAAGACATGAAATTTTTAGTGCTTTTTATCGTGAAGATTATAATGATATACCAGTTCAATTTGTTAATGAAATAATCTCTGTAAAAGAAAGTATCTTAAAATTCTTAGCAACTCTCACTGGTGTTAAAGTCCTTTTACTTGGTGGTTTTTTTATTTTAAGAAATAAATTAAATAAAAAATATGGTTTAGAAATTGAAGACGCATCTTCTGCATTTTTATTTTTATTTGGTACTATTGTTTTTACAATTTTTTCGACTTTAACATGCCTTAATCTTTTATTTAATATGACTGATAGCGTATTAAGTAATTTGTATTTCATAAGTAACTTTTCTTATATTTCAATATTTTTTACAATTTGTGCTCTTATTATTAATGCTTTTTTTAGGGTTGTTTCTAAGGACAAGAATATAAGTATTGACAAAATTATTCCTAAAAATAAAGAAATAAGTAAATTAGTTAAAGAAAAAGAAGATCTTTTTAATGCAATGTCAGAAGATAAATCTCTTTTAAAAACACTTGTTGTCAAAGCTGGTGAAAACTCTCTTTCTGAATCTGAGATTTCTGTTAGTGAAGAACTGTTTACGCATATAAAGAAAAGAAAAGAAAGCGAAGCTACTGCAAAAGACCGAAGTGATAGGTTTAATAGTATATTAGAAGTCGAATTAGAAGAAAAAATAAATAATATCGACAATAAAATTGAAATTATAAACAATTAATAAATATGAAAAATTAATGAAACAAAAGGTAGCTGCCTTTTGTTTTGTTATTTAAGGAGCTTTTTTTATGAGTATTTCTAACGACATTAAAAAAAACACAATTTATAATAAAAAGTTTAAAGACAAAACATTTGAACAAACAGAAGGGGTTATTTTTGAAAGCTGTGTATTAAATAATGTTTTCTTCAAAGGAATACATAATTTTGATTTTAAATATTCTCTTGGTGATTTAATAACACTTCATGACGGTGTTTTTAACAGTTGTTCTATTTCAAAAATAAAAGAAGTTAACATTAATAACATTGAAGTTAATGGACTAAGTCTGAGGTTTTGTAAATCCGAAATACTGCATTATCGAAAGGCTTCTTTTGTTAATATGTTTAATTTAAATGTTAAAACTTTATTATTTAGTGAATTAAACAGGTTTAACTCAATAAAACAATCTACGATAGAAGAATTAATTATTAAAAAGGATATTTTAAATACTAATTTTTCTTCTGAAAACAATCATATTGATAACTTCATTTTTGAAGACGAATCTGTTTTAAAGAACTCTACTTTTTTAAAGACAACATTTGGTAATATTGAAGGTAATGGTCAATTATTAGATTGTGCTTTCTCTGAAATGAATTTTGATTCTAAAAATATTAAATTTGATTTATTAATTGAAGGTCTTGTTTATAAAGATTCTATAATTAAAAATTCTAGTTTGAAATTTAACAACATTTCTTATTTTGATATTCACGACATACAATTACTTAATAGTTCTTTGTATGTAAATGAAAATGACGGGTTAGTTATCTCTCATAGTTTTATTGAAGATTCAAATATTGACTGTAAGAACCTTACTCTTAATTATGTTAAATTTTCAAAACTTAAACCTTCTGAATCAATAAAAAGTATTCGATTAGAAAATTGTAATTATTCTTATAAAGATATTATATCCAATTTTAAACCCCATTGCTCTATTTTTATAAGCGAACATGATAGCAATGATTTCTCAATTGAAAAAATTAAAGAATTAAATGATTATTTTGAAGACATGTGTTTTATTATAAATGAAAAATATCATCTGGAAATTGAAAATATTTATAATATTGATAGTTCTTTATTTGAATTAAAATATTTAGATACAGTTGGTGAATATAATATTAATGACGAAATAATTGCTTTTAAGATAAACAAAGACGAATCTATCACTTATAATTCTTCCAAAAAAACTTTTCTAAAAAAAGGTAAAAATATGTTAGTAATTAAAAATGATATACTAACAAAAAACGCTGATTTTCCTTTTGAAAACGACGACATCATCCTTTTTTAATCTGATTATTGGAAATCTTTATTTTTTCTTGTATATTTAATTATATGAATCATAAAAAGGAATTTTAATGAAAAATATAATTATACCGAGTTTATTGTCTTTATTTTTAAGTTTTAATATTTATGCTCATGGTGGTGATGATCATGAACATTCAAATGAAAAGAAAAACAATTATAGTGATTATAAAATAGGTCATAAAGAAAATAAAAAATTTGAACTTTATAAATACAATGGAAAAACAGACTTAAACAAATCACTTCAGATTAGTTCTTTTAGCACATTATATTATATAAAAGACATTCATTGTAAAGGTGTTAAAATAAAAAACAGAAAAGACTATGTTATGATTAAAAATAATATAGATTTAATGTTCAAAACAATGAATAAAAAAGAACGTAAAGAGTTCAAAAGAGTTTTTAAAGAATATGTCTCAATCATTGACAGTAAATATAAAGAAAAGGATTATGTAAAAACACAAGAATTTTGTCAGACATTATATGAAGATGCTGTTGAAGCGGTTAAGAAATTAAAAGAAAATCCTATGTATGAACATTGATTTTAAATATCTTTTTTTGATATAATAAAGCCTTGTGTAGAGGCTTTTTTTATAGATGATCTTTATCATGAAGGTTCACTTTTTATTGAGAATAACGTCTTTTATATAAATAAAAATAAAAAAGAATTACTTAAATTAGAATATTTAAAATGATACTAAATATCAGACTTTATGCATATTGTCTTTCAATATGTATCATTTTTTTATTTTAGTTTTATATGTTATAATAACTATATAAACAAAATAGGACAAAAAAAATGAATAAAACGGATTTTTATAAAAATGTAATAGAACATTTAGTAAAAGATAAAAACAAAGACGAATACATAATGACAGATGTAAAAAATTATTCTATGGAAATTGGTGATGATATAAATATTGTTATTGCTACTGTAACAGAAGATTTTAATCGTCTTCTAAAAAAATCAGGTATTGATTATGATTATCAAGTATTAGATTCGATAGGTTTAATAGAAAATGCTATTGTCCCTGATCAATACAACAGTGGAAAATTAACTCTTCAAATACATTACGAAGATTTTTATGACCAATTATTAGAAAAAAAAGTATTCGAGGCAGAAAAAGAAGTTTCCGTACTCAGAATTGAAAACAAAAATTTTGTTGGATTCTTTAATCATTTTTCTGACTTAGACAAACCATTAACTGAGAAATTTGATTTTCCTACAAATACAGCACCTATGGTTGATGGCATTTTAAGTCTTCATTTTGGAAATATATATTATAGAAACAAAACAGAGTCATTAATCTTTGGTTTTGAAAACAATGATTCATTGTTTAAATGGTTAGAAGAAAACAAAGGGCTTGAAGAAGTTTTAAGAGGTGAAGAATTAAGAGTAAATGAATATAAAGTCAAAGAAAAAGACCTTTTAATAGGAAATCATCAAGTTTGTTTTGATAATGAAAACTCTCGTTGTGTTGCAATAAATCCTATAAACGATTATCTCGATAAAAATAGACCTATTGTAGAACAAAAAAATAATGACATTGAAAATAATAATAAAAAAGAGACAACTATTATTTACAAGAAAAAAAGAAGAATAAATAGACCATAAGATAAAAGCCGTAGAATGAACTACGGCTTTTAATTATTTAAATTCTTCTGGATACTTTTCTTTCAATTCTTTAATTTTTTCCATATCTTTTCTTTTTTTTATTTCTTCTTCTGATTTTTCAATTAAAACTTTTATCTTATTTTCCCAACTAAGAATATCAACATGCAGTCTTTCTGCATTTTCCATAGATATTATTTCCATTTCTATTATCTCATTATCTACTTCACTAAAATTATAATCTTTGTCTGTCAATAAATCTTCTATACTATCAAAATCGAATTCTCCAAAGAAATACTCAATCACCATTTCTTCTTCAAAGTCTTCAATCTTTTTTTCAGAACATTTAAACGCATAGTTTTTAGTTCTTTCATTGTTTTTTGTTAATACTAGATATTCTATCATTTTAATTCCTCAATTTTTCAAAAGATTATTTTATCATAAAAGGAGTGCGAAATCAAAAAAAAGACCAGATTGTCTTTTTTCTTTTTTAAAGTCTTGGGCTTCTTTTTTTCTTTTTAACCTTACCTTCTGCTTTTAAATCATTTGAGTTTTCTAATTTATTTTCATAAACAATAGCTTCTTTTAAAGGCGTTATCGTATGTCCTGCGAAATCATTCTCTGCGTTTCTACTATATACGGCAGAAGAAGTCATTATATCTGATATTCTGTTATGATAAACTTTTCCTTCAAAACCACTAAGTTCTATTGCTTCAATTTGAGAAATATAATTATTAATACCACGTAAAACTTTTTCTTCTGATTGATAGTTACTACCAAATAACTCAGAATATCCCATTCCAACATCAAATCTAAATGAAAACAATGGTGTTAAAGAATCTTCTTTTAACATTTTTTCTACTGAGTTTTTAATATCCTCCAACGTATTCTTCTTATTTAATACTGGTAAGAAGAAACATTCCCTTCTATGTCCGATTACTTCTTTACGTGAATCTTTTTGATCTTCATGAATTTTTTCATTAAATTTAGCATAAGAAGCAGAAGGCATTACTACTAAGAATGAAGCGTCAAGTTCATTTTTCTTTAAGTCTCTTGGCTTGTCATAAACAATACCAATATTCGAACCTTCTTTATTTAATTCTTTAATAATGTTCCTAAATGTTTCAGAACCACTAGGATAACGAGAATCAAGTTGGAATGCAACATCATTCAATAAAATGATAAACAACGGCTCTAAAGGTCTATATATGCGTGT
>CEUY01054699.1_pt1 | contig 41138 bp, 41 predicted proteins | sample 361481 | NCBI WGS metagenome assembly CEUY01 (sample SAMEA2622737, study PRJEB7988) | marine metagenome | isolation source: saline water (ENVO:00002010), including | reverse complement strand
TACCAAGACAAAAACATTCGGTCTATGAATTGTTGTACGGACCAGGATCCGGTACTCAAAATCAAAGGGAATGCAATATTGAGAATATGGAGATATCCGTTTTCTTGTTGCCACCGTTTTAAAAAAGCAGATTTTAGGTTAAATAAGGTCAGTGGCTGAGCTCCTTTTAGAGTTGGAATATCAAAAACGGTACCCAAATAATTTTATCTCCTAGTTGACCTGAATGTGAACCATGAATATTTCTATATCGAATTGGTAAATATATTTGATTGAGCAGCGATTCATAGGGGCTGATAAACTTATGATTTGGTCTAGAGGTAGTTTTTTACGGAGGCATCATTGAGGCAGATCTTATACATTTCTCTCGCAGGAGAAAATCGAATCAGCTGTTGGTCGATTAATAGTCATGATGGTAGGTTAGTTCATTTGGCGGATACTAAAGTGAATGATAGACCTGCTCCGATGGCCGCCGATATTCAAAATTCCATACTCTACGTAGGAAGAAGAGATTTCCCATGCGTATCGTCGTACAAATTTAATAGTTTTAGCGGGGAATTAGTTCATTTATCGGATGGACCTAAACTTGAGGGAGACCCGTGTTACATTTCAGTTGATAAAACTAACAACTATATTTTGTCAGCATATTATGAGGCTGGGGCTGTTTCTGTGCATTCGGTCGAAAAAGGTGTTTTTAAGGACAAAAAAGTATGGCAGAAGACTGGAAATGGAGCCCATTGTGTTTTCACAGATGAGGATAACTCATATGCTCTTCTGCCACATATCGCAGGTGAAAGAGGGCTCAACAAAATTCTAAAGTATTCGTTTAACCAGAATACGGGAAATCTTGAGCCAATGGACATACCATTCCTATCTCAGCCCGATAATAGGGGACCAAGACATTACACCTTTCATCCCAATGGAAAGTATGTGTTTTTTTCCAACGAACAGGACAGCAGTGTGACGGCCTATGGATATCAGAAAGGGGATTTGGATGAGTTGCAGACTTTATCTACCTTGCCAGCCCATTATTCGGATGTAAATACATGTGCTCAGATAAAAATCACCCCTGATGGTAGATATCTATATGCTCCGAATAGAGGACATAATTCTATAGCAGGATTTTCGGTCGATCCAAATACGGGTGAGTTAAATTCGAATGGTAGAATTCAAACAGAGGCCATGCCTAGAGTGTTGGACATTGATCGAAATGGAGACTTTTTATATTCGGCAGGACTCAACACGGGATATATATCAGCATTCAAAATAGGTGATGATGGGTCGTTAGGTTTTATAGATAGATTTGAGGTTGGGCAAGAACCGATGTGGATTTTGATTTTGCCAGTGTTCGAGTAATTATGGACAATAATTACACAAAAACAAACTTTACTGTTAACGGCCTGCAGCATAGTTTAGAGATTGATAATAGACATACTTTGTTGGACGTATTACGCGATAATCTTAAGTTAACTGGTGCGAAAAAAGGGTGCGATTTGGGTGAGTGTGGTTCTTGTACGGTGTTGCTGGACGGCAAGGCCGTAAATTCTTGTCAGATCCTCGTCGCAGGAATCAAGGACAAGGATATTACGACTATTGAAGGATTGGCTCAAGGCGAAATATTGCATCCTTTACAGATTTCATTCATTGAAAATGACGGAGGTCAGTGTGGTTACTGTACTCCCGGTTTTATCATGGCAGCATATCCGCTTTTTGAATTAGAAGAAGAGGTATCCATAGACGAAATAAAATCATCTCTAGCTGGTAACTTGTGCAGATGTAATGCCTATGGCTCAATAATAGATTCAGTCGCATATGCTTTGGAAATTAAAACAGATGAGTGAGCGCAATGATTACACTCCATCGGTCGGCACTTCTCATATTCGTACTGACCTAAAAAGTAAAGTTTTAGGCACTGCTGAATATACTGCAGATCTATCTTTGCCGAACATGTTAAATGCCTGCGTCCTCAGAAGTCCCCATCCTCATGCAAATATTTTGAGTATTGATACAGAAAAGGCTATGGAAATGGATGGCGTTTTCAATGTTTTGACTCCTTTTAACGTGCCTGAGGGAAGAGTGGCCCCGGATGTGCCGATTTTGGATAGTAAGGTTCGGTTTGTAGGCGACGAGGTCGCGGTAGTGGCCGCAGTTGATATCCTTCAGGCCCGAGCAGCTATTGACTTGATTGAGGTTTCCTATGAAGTCCTACCATTTTATACGAATGCTCACGATTCTCTGAATTCTGAGAGCTTTCCTATACATCCGCAAGGCAACTTGGTCAATGGCGTTCCTCTTGTAGAAAAAAGGGGCAACATTGAAGAAGGATTTGATCAAGCAGATTACATCGTTGAGGATTCATTTACGACTTCAGATCACCATCCCGCTTCTTTGGAGCCGCGGGCAGCTCTGGCTTTTTGGAATGGTGCTAGGTTGACAGTGTGGAAACCTAGTAGAGGGATCCATGCAGATAAGAAGATTTTAGCCTCCGCACTGGATCTCAATCCGGACGATATAACAGTTATAGGCCCGGCTATGGGAGCAGGTTATGGTAGTAAAGACGAAACTCGCACCTCGGTGTTGGCAGCTTTACTTTCCATTAGGACGGGAAGGCCTGTGAGATTGGAATTGAACAGAGAAGAAGAGTTTTTAGCTGGAAGAAGAAGGCACTCCACTTTCACAGAAATAAAAATGGGTATTAAAAAAGATGGAACGATAACTGCTGTGCATGCCAAAACGATCATGGATACTGGAGCATATCTTTCCTCAGGACCCGGGGTAGTAAGAAGAGCCGGTCAAGGTGTTCTGTATCTGTATAAATGCCCCAATGTAAGATATGAAGGTCAGATCGTATATACAAACACCCCAACAGCAGGCTCCTATCGGGCCCTAGGGGCTCCACAAGGCCATTTTGCTCTTGAGTCTCTATCAGACAAAGCCTCAGAGAAGTTAAATATGGACCCATTGGAATTTCGTCTCAAAAATCATGTGGGCCCAGAAGGGCAACCCGGTGAACGTACAACACCAATCACTCAGATAGTCGACACACAGCCAGTGGAAGGAGGGATTCCTTTTTCCAGCAATGAATTGCACCAATGTTTAACACTTGGAGCTGAGGCGATTGGTTGGGAGAAAAGGAATTATATTCAAAACTCAGCTGGGCCTGTTAGAAGAGGTATGGGTATGAGTATGTTTATCTACCGAGGTGGCCCTGGTGGGCAATCAAATGCGGAAATGTCTTTAGATAAAGATGGACTTTTCACTTTGAATGTTGGGTTTATGGATGTCGGAGAAGGTAGTTCAACAGTGATCATTCAAATGGCAGCAGACACATTAGGGGTGTCCCCTGCGATGGTGAGAATTAATGGGGGGCATACCGATGAAACACCAGAATCCCCCATGACTGCTGGCTCAACCCTCACCTTTTCCGCCGGACACGCGGCTATTCAAGCAGCTAAACAGCTTATAGACATTGTTATTAAAACTAGTGTGGAGATATTTAATTTAGGGGGACCAGAGGGGCTGTATTTGAGCTCCAATGGGGTGGAGTCAAAATATGGAGAGAGTGTTAGTTTTCTGGAGATAGTCCGTAAGACGGGACGACTCACAAGTCTCGCTTCCGTAACTCCTGGCAGTAAAGATTACATTGTTAATTCATTCGGGGCACATTTCGCAGAAATTGAAGTAGATATAGAGACTGGCCGTATAGAAATTGTCAAATATATTGCGGCCCATGATTCAGGCAGAATAATAAATCCCAGATTGGCAGAAGGGCAGGTACGCGGAGGTGTTTCCCAGATGATGGGATTTACATTCCTTGAAGATATGGAAATTGATTCTCAAACTGGCATCACTTTGAATGCTAGTTTTTTAGAACATAAAAGTCCGACAATAATGGAATATCCGGAGATTGAAGTAATTTTTGTTGACTCGGTTGACCCAGTTGGGCCATTTGGTGCAAAGTCCTTGGGGGAACCTCCATGTATTCCTCCTGCTCCAACTATTGCCAATGCGTTATACCATGCTACCGGGGTGAGAATAAATGATTTGCCCCTTTCGCCGGATAATGTCTTACAAGCGATGAAAAATCTCAGATGAAAACTTTCACATTTGCCGAGCCAACGGAATTGGAAAAAGCCTCTGGTCTTTTAAGAAATGGGACTCGTGGTTATCTCCTGGCCGGTGGGACAGATCTTGTAGCTGAAATGAAACAAGGAATTATTGAACCAGATTTGTTAGTCAGTGCTTCCCACATTCAAGAGATGTTCGACATAGAGTGGAATCAATATGGGTTGAAGATCGGGTCCATGGTTACCCTTAGCGAAATTGCTAGCAATGAGAGTATGAAAATCAAGGTTAGGAGTTTAGTCCAGGCGGCCGGGTCAATTGCTACTCCACAGATAAGAAATATTGCCACATTGGGAGGTAATTTATGTCAGAAACCGCGGTGTTGGTACTATAGAAATTCAAGATTTAATTGCTTAAAGAAGGGTGGAACAAAGTGTTTTGCGGTAGGAGGATCAGACAAATATCATGCGATACTAGGCGGTTCTTCTTGTTACATCGTACATCCTTCGGACTCTGCAGTAGCTCTCGTTACTCTGAAGGCTGCAGTCGAAATTTATAGGAAATCACAAAGAGTTATTATTCCAATTGCTGATTTTTTTACTGGGCCAGATATTGACGTGACTCGGGAGAATATTTTGGAGCCTGGAGACATTTTGATTTCTATTCATGTACCAAATGAATCTATGGAAGGTAAAAGTGTTTTTTTGAAAGCAAAAGAGAGGAAATCTATGGATTTCGCCATTGTCAGCGTTGCTTCCATGGTCAAGATCAAGAATGAAAGGATCAGTCAAGTTGGCTTAGCCGTTGGCGGGGTTGCACCCGTGCCCTGGAAACTAGATACCTTGGAAAGTGAACTAGTAGGGGTGAAAGTAGAGGACGTGGATGTCAGGTCCCTTTGTTCAGGGGTTTTTAAAGATGCAAAGGTGATGGGACAAAATGGATATAAATTACAACTGGTTCAGACATATTTGGAAAGATCATTAAAAATGGTCTTGGGAAATTCCAATTGACACTCTTGAAATCCAGGCAATGGGTCCTGATATGGCTCCACCTATTTCACTCTAGTAGTAAGGGAGACTTTAATGAGGAGTTATAAAAATCTATCATTTAGCGTCAACGAACATATAGGGTTATTAACTCTTGATAGACCAGAGGTGATGAATGCTCTAAATCGAGAAATAACTCTGGAATTACATGAACTTTTAGATGAATTGCCAGGAAATTTTCCGGAAATTAGGGTACTAGTCATTACTGGTAATGGAAAGGCATTTTGTTCCGGCGCTGACTTATCGCGGATGGGAGCTTCAGGATCTGAGAATAGGAGGAGTAGAGGGAAAACCAACCAGGGTCTTAGGCGGATACAAGAACTTGCATCAGCGATAAGGAATATACCTCAGCCAGTCATAGCCGCAATAAATGGAGCAGCAGTAGGAGCAGGCTTGTCTATTGCTCTAGCTTCTGACATCAGGATCGCCGCTCATAAGGCTAGATTCTCCGCCATTTTTGTTAAAAGAGGTCTGGTGCCTGATACGGCGGCCTCCGCCACAATAAAAGAGATAGCGGGCCACGGAATTGCCGCTGAAATGTCATTAACGGGCAAAATATATGATGCTGATTGGGCGTTGTCCAAAGGTCTTGTGAATGAGGTTGTGGAGCCATCTAGTTTATTGGATAAATGTATGGAGGTCGCTGGTGAAATCGCAGGTAATCCACCGTTAGCTGTAAGACAAACAAAACAGTTACTTCGGGTTAGAATGCAAGACTGGAATGAAATAGTTTCTGATGAAGATTCAGCTGGGGAAATGCTTTATGATACGGAGGATCAAAAAGAAGCTGTCAGAGCTTTTTTGGAAAAAAGAAAGCCTAAATATGTAGGCAAATAGTGTTAAAGCTAACCGTTATAGTCATATTTTGATTATTCTATGTTGGGATTCCTCCAAATTTGACCTCTTACTTTGACTTCTTCCAAAAATTTGAAATTTTCGCCTTTTTCCAGTTCGTGACCATACGGTTGAGGGGGGTCACCGTTCATTCCCAACGCTTTGATTACCAATGGGTTTGTGTAGTAGCCGTTGTAAGTGTGACGAATAAGTTCTGTAAAGAAAGGTTTGTTGGCAGATTCAAGCTCTTTTAGTAGGTTAACTTGTTCGCTTTCCTTGAGTGCTATAAAACCTTTGTTGGTCATATCTCTCAGACCTTCCACGAAGAGCCTCATTAAACTAGGCGAATGAGAGATGGTATTGTCGATGTGTTCCACGACATTGACCTTAGAAGCAGGAGGTAGATCACCATCTTCTGGTATCAATAGATCTATTATTACAGCCAAAATATTTGAATTACTTTCGGATAATGTTTTCATGGGTATGTTCCTACGCAGTAAATATTATTTCGATTTGGAGATGACAAAGTCTGCTATCCACAATGCCAGAGCTTGGATGGTTGAGGTAGGATTAACAGCTCCGGCAGTGACAAATATACTTCCATCAATAACATATAAATTATCTACATCATGAGTTTGACCGTATTTGTTAACGACGGAATTGTTTGGATCTGTCCCCATTTTGGTGGTACCCATAAGATGCCAACCGGCCTCTCTCTTTAGCGGATCATGGGCAACCTCCATTGCACCTGCTGCTTTCATAACTTGAGTTGCGGTTTTTACCCCGTGGTCCAACATTTTACGACTGTTATCACTCAGGCGGTACTCAATTTTCGGGGCAGGGATACCATATGAATCGGAAAGGTGCGGGTCTATAGACACTTTATTGTGTTCTTCTGGTAGATCTTCTCCTATTACTGCGAATGTGACAGTTCGATTAAAGCGTTTTTTGAAAGCCGCGTGATGTTTTTTGCCCCAAGGAACATGTCCGCTGATGGCGGTTGCTAAGGGTGCAGATGAACGCGCGACTTGATATGCATATCCTCTGACGAAATCCCGAGAATTGTCTGTTTCATAAAACTCTGAACTCATTATATTCAAGGGTGTCGGGCCTTTATGACCTTCCAAATCTTCCTCAAATATACCAGTGACCATAGAATAAGGATGAAACATTAGATTTTTTCCTATTAGTCCACTTGAATTAGCTAGTCCTTCAGGAAATTTGGCTGATATTGAATTCAGAAGAACTCTAGGGGTCCCAACACCATTCGCTGCTAATACAATGGTTGAAGCGTATTGTTCTTGTAGATTGCCATCAGAATCGTAATATATTGCACTTTTTGCCTTTCCTTCCCTGTCTAAGGTAATTTCCCTTACACGGGCATTTGTGACCAATTGCGCACCTAATTTTAATGCTTTAGGCCAGTACGTAACATCGGTACTTGATTTGGCTTTGATAGAGCAGCCTAAGTCACAGGGTCCACAATTGTTACAAGCTGGTCTACCGTCATACTCCCCAGTGTTTATTGCTGAGTCGGAGGGCCACCAATGCCAACCTAATTTATTAAATCCGTATGTGATTTTATCTCCCAACTTTCCTAGGCCTACAGGAGGGGTTTGTCTGGGAGCTTTTGGTGGATATGCAGGGTCTCCAACTAGACCTGCCACTCCCATCATCTTGTCATTCAGGTCGAAATACTTTTCAAGTTCAAAATATGAAATCGGCCAGTCAGCGGCAACATTGTCTAAAGTCTTAACCTTGAAATCTGACGGTTTTAAACGAGGAAAATGAGCAGACCAATGAATGGTGCTACCGCCAACCGCGTTGTACATCAAGGGTGCTATAGGGCTTTCTGTATCATTTATGGGATAGTCCACATCCAGGGCTCTAAAATTTGGATTTGGATTAAAGTCTGTCTGCCTATGTATTTCCCAGTCAGAATCTGAGGTCGAATAATCAGTTAACGGGTTTATCCAGTTTCCTTGTTCTAGACACATCACCCCTATGCCTGATTTTGCTAATTTCCAGGAAAAGGCTGCTCCAGAGGCCCCTGCTCCGATCACTAAGACGTCTACCTTGTTATTTTTATTATCCATTCGAGCTTCCTTTTTCTGCTAGCAGGTGCCTGAATCTCATTTATATAAGCGGATTTTAATATCTCAGTTAGGGATGTTTTTCGAATATCGAGGTTGTTTTTCTGGTTTTGGAATGCATGTTCTTTGCACAATTAACATGTTTACCTTGCTTTTGGTTTATAACTATCTAAGTAATTTCCCCCAGATTATTACAAATTTAGGGTAAATTGAAATATTATTCCTATATCGAGATTCATTTGGGATAAATAGGTAAATATAATTCGTGTCTGCGCTCACCGAAAAACAAGTATTAGAGATTTTTGCTGAAGGGGGAAGTCTTTCTGGACAAGATCTAACGGGGTTGAACCTACACAGAGCTGTTTTGAGCGGTGTTGATTTATCTGGGGCGGACATTCGCGGGATTAATTTCAGAGGTGCTAATTTAAGTGGTTCTAATTTGTCCAATGTTAGGTCATCTGAGGGTATTTTGGCTGAAGCCAATTTGAGGGGTTCGGATCTTAGCGGCTCTGATCTGAGCGATACTTATTTTATGGAGGCCCGCTTATACGCTTCAAATCTATCTAGCTGTGATTTAACAGGGTCCAATATGAGTGGAGCATTCATGACTGGAGGGGTAAATCTTTCTAACTCATCCTTAGTTAGTGCCAATCTACGAGGAGCTGACTTATCTGGTGCGGTAATGCGAAACACAGATTTGACTATGGCTACTCTAAGGAGCGTTAAATTGATAGGCGCTGATGCAAGTTCATCGGATTTCACATCAGCTTCTTTGAACGGTTCCGATATGACTAGAATTAATCTCACTGGATCCAAATTAAAGCAGGCTGTTTTGAATTCATCTAAATTGGAATTTGCACTCTTAGACAATGCTGATTTTTTTGAGGCTAGTTTGAGGAGATGCATGTTCAAGGGGGCTAGTTTGCAAATGGCCAAACTTTCGAAAGCTGATTTGGTCTTCACCGATTTTCAGGAGGCAGATTTGACTCTAGCAGATCTTACTGAATCTGATTTGAGAGGGGCTATTTTGCTAGGTGCTAATTTGAAGTGGACAGATCTTAGCCTCACCGAGTTTGATGTCACTAATTAGAAGTTATTTGCGGATAAGAACGAAACGAAGATAAGCAATGATTCTATGTCGGTTCACTTATTCTTCAATGATGGTTACAGATTTCATGGCGTCACCTGGGGTATTAGCGCGTCCGGGATCTCTTTCACTTATCGCGAGAACTGTTTCCATACCATCAGATACTCTGCCGAATACACTGTGGGCACCGTCTAGGTGAGGGGTGGGAGCGAATGTTATAAAGAATTGGCTTCCATTTGTTCCCATTCCATTTACAACACCACGGTTTGCCATTGACAATATTCCGGCGGAATCATGTTTGGCATCGTTGTGGAATTCGTCATCGAAATTGTATCCAGGCCCACCAGAGCCGGTTCCAGTCGGATCACCTGATTGTGCCATAAATCCAGGAATGACCCGATGGAAGGTGATCCCGTCGTAATAGCCGTCTTTGGCCAGGAAAATGAAATTATTTACTGTTTTTGGAGCCTCTTTGGATAACAAGTCAATGGTGATTTTATTGCCGTTATCCATTTCGATTATTGCTTTATAGCTTTTTTCTGGATCTAGGATGAATGCGGGGGGCTGGCTGTATGTTTTATCACTCATTTAATGACCTTTAAAAATTTATTTGGTTACTTGTCCGGTGGATTCGAACCGTTCGATTATATCTCGTATTTCGCTCGGAACGTTACGAGATGTACCTGAACCTGAGTCAAAATTTACAGAAATAGATTGTCCGCTGCACAGCAACTGATTCGTCCCGTTTCGGTAGATTTCTGATCTTTTGTGTAGGCTGGAATTGCCAATTTTCTCTACTTTAAGGAAAATATCTATGAGTTCGTCTATTTTTGCCGGACTCTTGTACTCTAAAGTTACTTTTACAGCCGCCAGGTCAAAAAGTTCCCTTTTATCTGGGTTGTGGGTAAGGATTCCTAAGTTACGGAAATATTCTGCTTGGGCCACATCTATGAAATCCAAGTAGCTCCCGTAGTATGCGATTCCTTGTACATCACATTCTTTCCATCGGACTCTTAAGGTATGTTTGAATTCGAAGTTGTCTTTGCTCATTTTACGTACGATTTCTCTGCGTTCTTTTGGTAAATATTTAAAAGTGGTTAGAATAGCTCTCCATTTTAGTTATATCTAAAATATCGTAAATCAGGTGAAACCACGTGTCATAGTAACGTGCCAACACTCATGAATCCAGCCTCCATTTATGCTTTAATTTCCTAACGTAGATTTAATTTTGGGTAATTGTCGGTATAACTTGAGGTGAACCGTTATAAAGAACCCGTTCAAGAAATCCTCGTAAAGTAGTAAAATACAATGGATCGTCTTCATAAATGATAGAAATTGCTGGGGGACTTTAAAAAATGTTCAAGAAAGCCCTGATGAAAATATCGGTTATTGGGATAGCGGGAGCAGCGTTTGCTGCCTGTGGTGTTGTAGATGTGGAACAAGCCCAAGGTGTGGTTGATTTAAGAGCAAGAATACTTGAAATACAGACTAATGAGGTTGATCCTCTTGTCGAGCAGATAGATGCGATAGAGGAACAAGTAGCTCCCATAGAAGCTGAGATTGAGGCTCTTGAAAGGCAAAAAGAAGATCTCTATCAGCAGGCTGAGGAAATGGGACAGAAGTTTGACGAGGAAATGCGTGAGCGTTTTGACACTGCCTACATGGAAGGTGATCAGGCTAGAGCGGAGTTTGAAAAGGAAATAGAAGCGAAATATAGGGAGCTAGACGAAAGAGAAAGGGAACTTAAGGACGAAAGACGTCGGTTGCATGAAGAGCTCGAAGAAGCTCACCACCAGAAAAGACAAGAGATGGAAGAACGGGGCCAAGATACCTGGGAAGCTCTTGAATTTGAAATGAGGGGTAAGGAAGAAGAAGCTCAGAAGGTTTCAAAAGCTATGTGGAGAGCCTGGGATGATGAGAGAGAAGAGGCTCACGATCAAGTAGAACAACTGAGGAGAGAATTTGAGGAAAATAATCCTTTTAACATGGAAATGGAAGCGATCCATCAAGCATGGAAGGATATAGACGATCTTTACTTTGAAATTGACGTTGAACAGATGCAGATAGAAGAAGATCGCATGGAATTGCACGACATGATGAAGCCCCTGGAAGAACAGGCTCAGGAGTTGAGGAGAATGAAACGTGAGATTCAAGATCAGGATCCCGCTACTTTTGCTCGAATAGCTGGTTCCAGCGGTTCTGGACAGAATTCAGGCGATATGATCAGAGAACAGCACGATAAATTGGATGATCTTCGCAGGCAATTGAGAGAAGCAGTAGATGAGCAGCAGCAGACCCAGACAGCACCTAAACAGCTAGATTGGGATAGACATGCAGCAGAAACGGAAAAGATTTGGGCTGACTATGATATTAGAATTGAAGAAATAGCTTCAAAGAGGACAGATTCTTTTGATGCTAACGCTGCGGTAGGAGATGCTAATAATGCCCAGTTGGATATTGAGAACATAAACAATAATTACAGAGAACAGGAAGCTTATCATGAAGCTATGTTGGGGCAAGTTATGGAGAAACTCCAAGATTTGGAGTCAGGGACAAGCGATGATTCGGCTCAGAGAAGTCAGCTAATAGCAGAAATCGAGAGCCATAGAAGTCAACTTGACTCCCTTAACCAGGTACTTACCAGTACACCTACAGTTTTGCAACGATCTGATCCAAATCCTGACTGGGATGATAAGGTTGCCGCCTTATCTGATGCTGAATCCGCCCTTGCCAATACGCCAGAAACTATCAATCCTGATGCGGATGGTGATGGAACGATCGATACAAATGCCGATGGCAGTCCTGTTGCCACTGGTGTGGCTTTAAATGCTGATGGCACGATACCGGATTCTGTGACAAATCCTGTTTATGCAAATGCACTGGCGGTAGTTGAAAGCGCGAAAGCAGAATTGGAGAATACTCCGCAGAACATAGTTACTGAATATCCGAATCCGGCTCAGGATGGAATACTGAGTGAAATTGAACCACTCAATTCAAAAATAAGTGAGTTGGAGTCGGCCCTGCATAGTATTTCTGACCAGCCAACTTCGGCTGATCCTGCCTATACAGCAGCACTTGCTGAGAAAAACGAGATAGATAGTATTCTGAATGATTTACGTAATGAATGGACCGCAGAAATACAGGCTAAACAATCCGTTATAGACGCGGCAGCCACTGGCGCTCCTGATCAAGGTCAACTTGAGGGTGAAATACAGAACTTGTTTGCGCAAGCTGAAATTGATAGGAACAACGCTTTAGCTGCCTTAGATGCAGAATACACGGTCACCGAAAACACGAGCACAAGTAATTCGGGTGGTGAGGCCGAGAGGATACGCGATGAAATAGAGAACGTTGAAAACTATATTGCCGACCTTCACAACTCTAAGGACCAGGCTAGAAATGCCAAACAACAAGTGCTCGATGAACTCAGGGGTGAGTTCCACGAAATACAAGATCAACTAGAGGCTTTCCACGGTTTTATGAGAGAGCTAGAGGATCAACACAGGCCTCTTCATGAAAAGAGGATGGCCCTTGATAAAGAACGAATGGTTCTCGAACAAAAGCAAAGAGAAATCGAAGATCAGCGTGGTCCATGGGAAGAGGAGAGAAGGAGATACGAAGACAATCTTTGGAAAGGATTTGATGATTGGCAGCATACTCGCCAGCAGGAAATAGAAGACCAACAGGAACAAATGTGGGATCTCGTCCGGGTTAGTATGGATGATAAGAGGAGAGAAACAGAAAAGGGTATGAAGCAGATGTGGAGGGACTTTGATAATGAGACTAGAGACGCCCATAAAAATATAGATAAAGAGGCTAAGGAAAGATTTAAAACTGAAATAGAGGATGTGCGCAGGGAGCTAGACTCGAACAGAGAAAATCTACAACAGGCTTTCGAAGCTGAGCGAGAGGTCACTATAAATGAAATAGAGTCTATGCGAGATGAACTCTATGAGGAACGACTAGCACCGATAGAAGCAGAGCTTGCAGAGTTAGACGAGGAAATCTCAGCTAAGTTTGAATCAATAGAGGGTTTGTATGAACAGCAAGAGCAGTTGGCATTTCAGCTAGAAGAATTAGAGGCTCAAGTCAGGGAATTAGACCAGGAAGCTGAGTTTGGCTTACTTAGTGTAATAAGTGGTGCCATAGAGAACGCGGAGAAATTAGAACAAAATCCCGCTTCTTTGGCCGGCACGGCAGGAGTCTCATTAACTGACTTCTTACCTGCTCCTCCATCAAGGGAATAGGAATAGCGAGAGTTCGGTCATCTCTTAGAATTTCTGGCTTACTGGCCAAAAATGTTAAAGGTAAAGGCCGCTGACATAACCATGTCAGCGGCCTTTTATCTATTCTGTGCCTATGGGTTTCAAAAGGGTAACTTAATTTGTAGCCTTTATCTCAGTTGTTTCCACGTGTCTTGATGATCAGATGATTTGTGTGTTCTCTATATAGAGAACTGAGCTTTAACAGTGTCTGGCAATTTCATATGGGCCCCCTTGTTTCCAGCCACAGCAGCCCCTGTACGACATGATTCTTCAAGTAGTTCCTTTTTAGGCATTTGGGATAAAAGCCCTATAGCTAAACCAGCACTGAATGCATCTCCCGATCCTGTCGCATCTATTTCTCTTATTCTCCCTGGTTTATACTGAAACTTCTGTCCACCAGAAAAAAACATAGCTCCTTGATCTCCCATAGTTATCGCAAAATGAGCCAAATTGAAATGATCCATTAGAGCAGCTGGTTCGTTTATTGAGAAAAGATATTTTATTTCTTGCCATTCTTCCAGATTTACTTTGACGATATCTGCCATTTTTAGAGAATCTAGAATTGTATCCTTTGAATAGAAAGGATATCGAAGATTTAAATCCAAAAAAACATGAGTGGCAGCATTTTCGACTAGATAGCGAATTTGATTGCGATTCGAAGTACTCATTTGAGCTAAAGAACCAAAGTAGATCAAATCACAAAACGGGAATTCTAATTCAGGTATCTCGATCTTGTTCCAAGCGGCAGGATAGGTTATATCAAATCTGCCATTAGAGTTTACGGTTGCTGTGCCAGTAGGTTGGTTAGAAATATTGATGTGACTATTAATTCCGTAGTTTTTTATTGTTGATATTGCTTCCAACCCCAAATCATCATTTCCGACTGCACTTATGAGAGTGGTTTCTCCTCCCAATTGGTTGGCAAACCATGCGAAATTTAGAGGAGCTCCACCCAAGAAAGATTTACCTTTTATTACATCAAAGATTATTTCACCATACGACAGAATTTTAGGTTTCATGGCACCAATCACTTTAATTGCTTTAGAGAGGAGATTATTTCATATAGCTCCAGAATACTATTCAAGGTAGCATTTCCGGGGGAGAATATTATGCCCGTTAGAATGCTTAGAGAATTTTTCCGTTTAGAATCTGCCGGAGGGATACTTCTGGTTGTATCGGCGGTTATTGCCATTTCTATCACTAATTCTCCTTTGGACCATCTTTATCATGATGTTCTTCACGCTCCTCTTGTAATTCAGATCGGAAATTTTTCCATTGATAAAAACCTTCACCATTGGATTAATGATGGCTTGATGGCTATATTTTTTCTTTTGGTGAGCTTGGAAATAAAACGTGAGGTTTTGGACGGTCAATTATCAAGTAGATCCCAAATAAGCTTGCCAGTAATAGCCGCGTTTGGAGGATTGATTGTTCCTTCTATAATTTATATTTCTCTAAATTGGGGGAATTCGGCTACTTTGCAAGGTTGGGCTATTCCAGCCGCTACAGATATAGCGTTTGCTCTTGGAGTTTTGACTCTCTTGGGTAATAGGGTGCCTGAATCCTTAAAATTGACCCTGGTTTCTATTGCAATTATTGATGATTTAGCGGCAATAGTAATAATTGCAATCTTCTATACTGCAAGTTTATCTATCCTACCGCTAGTCGGCGCATTGGTATGTGTTCTGGCTCTTTTTGCACTCAATAAGAAAAAGATTTCAGAGTTGTCGCCTTACATGGTTGTAGGCACATTACTCTGGGTATGTGTTTTAAAATCAGGTCTTCATGCCACCCTTGCAGGAGTGGTCGTGGCAATGTTTATTCCGTCTAAAGGAAAGGATGATCCTGTAGTCAAGGAGCGTATATCAGAGTCAGTGACATTAGTTGAGACAGGCGACAACACAGGCGTATTTCGTGGTTCCATTGATGAGAGGCTGTTTGTAGAACTAGTAGATGCTGATCTTAATAGCAGTGCGACTGAGGTCAATACTGGTGAGGTAAGTATTACGACACGGACCAGGCAAGACCCTTTATATCGTTTGGAACATGGACTACATATATGGGTAGCTTTTTTAATTTTGCCCTTATTCGCTTTGGCCAACGCTGGTGTTTCTCTGGCAGGGTTATCCATTGACCTATTTACTGAACCAGTTACATTGGGAGTAGGAATAGGTCTGCTGTTTGGAAAACAAATTGGTGTGATGTTATTCACATACATAGGAGTCATTTTCAAATTTTGCACTCTTCCAGAAGGAATAAGGTGGAGCCAATATTATGGATTAGCATTATTATCCGGGATAGGATTTACAATGAGTCTATTTATTGGAGAACTAGCCTTTGATGATGACAATCTGCAAACTTTAGTGAGATTGGGAGTTATAACTGGGTCTCTCCTTTCGGGAATACTGGGATATTTTACATTAAGAATCATTAGGATAAGGTAGAACGTTCTACCGTGTAATTCACCTTCATTGGCATTAAGTGAGACAGTAAAGTCGAAAGTTTCCTAGGGCATTTCAATATGTTGATCAGCTACGAAAAGAACTGTATATAGCTAAACTCTTAGAGTGATAAACTCGTGAAATGACTTAGATTGAAAGCGGTTCCGTATTCTGTATCTATTTAGTTTTCAAGCAAATGGATGAATCAAACCGCTCACAATAAAGTATTTATAGAGAAATTACTTGATCTGGAGGGTTTGGCGCCAGGGCTGCATACAAATCAGGAAAGCACCCAACTGATACTCCCTCAACGGTCCCCTGCGACACAGCCTCTCCAGCCTCACCTACGGCCAATTCCCTTTGAATAGCGCATTGATCACACATCATAAGGAGAATTCCTTTCTCTTTTGCAATAGCAGCCAATCTTTCTCCTTTCGGATCTCCTTTTCTCAACATATACGTATTATCGTCGAAAAAAAATATTCCCAATACATCCACTCCGTGACGATCCTCCTCTAATTGTGGCAGAATCATTGTTCCCACCTTGTAATTAGCAGCGTTTGGGGTATTTAAAATATAGGCCACTTTCATATCATTTTCCTTCCTCAAAAACTTGATAGTTATTTATATCAGAATTTCTAGGTAAGCGCTTTCCAAATATCTAATGGCTTTATGTTTGGAGCTCAAAATAAAAGGTTCGAATTAACCCCAACAGAGTAAGAATGTACGGACAATATCCATGTGAGTAGAGGCAGGGGTGGCGAATGCCTTTGAATTGCCTTTATGTTGCTTAAGATAATCTTTATGTTGCATATATAATGGTAAAAATATGTATTTAATGAGTTATGTTGCATGGAAAATATCAAAAATGGGTTGGTTTAAAAACATTTCCGAGCTGATCAAATAAATAAAGGTATAAAGCTTTTTATGCACAAAAAGGTCCGGTCAATAGCCGGGATTTAATTCACATCAGGGTTACCCTGTTGGTTTTTTTTGAGCGGGTTATTCTTCTCGCATCCTAAACATGTCTCAGCCTGGCCTGTAAGAGTGTATATACTAAGCTTTAAACCTATGTGGTAACTTCGAGCAGTAAGGAGATTTGCAAGTGACGGAATCCGCCAAAAGGCCTAATATTCTTTTTATATTTGCTGACGACTGGGGAAGGTATGCAAATGCATACTCACGGTTTGATGGAACCGACTCTATAAATGCTCTTATTCGTACACCTAATTTTAATAGAGTTGTCGATGAAGGGGCTATATTCACCAACGCTCATGTCCCAGTGCCAAGTTGCACCCCATGCAGAAGCTCCATTTTATCCGGAACATATTTCTGGGAGACAGGGTTGGGCGCCATATTAGAAGGGGCCCGATGGGATGAATCGATCCCTACTTACCCGCTAATACTCGAGGAAAAGGGATATCATATTGGTTATACGTACAAGGTCTGGTCGCCTGGATTTGCAGAGGACGCACCATATGGTGGTAACCGAGCTAAATATGAACCGGCAGGTAATAGGTGGCGGGAATTCTCGATTGAGGCCACGAAACTCGCTCCTGAAATGGGTGTTGAGGCGGCTAAGAATGTTTTATATGAGGAAGCGCGTAGCAATTTTCTCGCATTCCTTGAAGATGTTCCGAAGGGTAATCCATTTTGCTACTGGTGGGGACCTGTCAATACTCACAGGGTATGGGAAAAAGGATCAGGGAAAGCCCTTTGGGGACTGGATCCAGATGATCTGAAAGGGAAAATGCCAGATTTTCTACCTGATGTTCACGAAATACGCGAAGATTTCAATGATTATCTCGGGGAGGCACAGGCGGTCGATGCAGGAATAGGGATATTATTGGAGGAGTTGGAAAACACCGGTGAATTAGAAAACACATTGATTGTTATTAGCGGAGACCATGGCATTCCAGGATTTCCTCGTTCGAAGGCAAATCTCTACGACATAGGAACCCAGGTTACGCTTGCCGCTAGATGGCCCCGGAAAATACAGGCAGGAAAGGTTATACATGATTTCGTTAATCTGATGAATCTGGCTCCCACTTTTTTAGAAGCAGCTGGCGAAATACCTCCTGAGCAAATGGTAGTAAGCCTTTTTCCGTTGATGACGGCACCATCCTCCGACGACTCAGATTCTGACCTCGGTTATGTTATAACGGGTAGAGAGCGACATGTGGCTTTGTCTCAACAAGATGGCAAACCTTATCCATCTAGAGCTATCAGGACGCGGGATTTCTTGTATATTCGTAACTTTGCCCCTGATCGATGGCCAAGTGGACACCCCGGAGAATTGATAGATACTGACATAATTGATCCTGAGAGAATGGCTGAATTAGGAAAGTATGGTGGTATGGATAGCTCTGTTTATCGGGATTTAGATGGTGGCCCGACAAAAGTGTGGCTCCTAACAAATCGTAGTGAAACCGATGTTAAAGCAAAATTTGACCTTTGCTTCGGTAAAAGACCTGCAGAAGAACTTTATGATTTAAGGGTCGATCCAGATTATCTTATTAACGTAGCAGAGAATCCCAATTACATTGAAATTGTCAAAGAACTTTCTTCTAAACTTTTTAAAATTTTGGAGGAACGTAATGACCCGAGACTGGAAGGTGAAGATTGTAAATTTGAGCACTCTCCTTTTGCTGGACCAGTTGATGCCGAATGGCAAATGGAAAATAACAGACGTATAAAAGCCCGTGATGGTTTTTGGTGATAGATCTTTATAAAGAAGTCGTAATATCCCAACCGCTTCTCTTTCTAAACTTTTTTAAGGGCCAACTTTCGATAGATAGTTGGCAATAGTGGTTTTTTGGCAACCTAGAAAATGTCGTCGACTATCTCTTTACGAGTGGTTTCCAAAAGACCAATGGTGGGCATTGATCACGGCCATGTTTTTTTCATCATAATTGCTGGCTAGAGGCCGGTTGGAGGAAGGGGGTGCCTTTATATTGGTATGTAGTGGCTCAGACTATTTTTCAATAATTGGGATTCAGTCAAGGATAACATCCTTAAATATTTACTTACCGACCAAGTAATTTCAGTAAGCTCTCTCCGCTGTCCTTGCAAAATTTTTGTACTACAGCAATGTCTGCGCCAATACAAAAATCTTTAACCCCCATATCGATATAAGGTTTTGCATCTTCCCAATCATCAATCTCTATTCTTGGTCGAATGCCATGTTCTAATGCAAGTTTGATAATAAATTTATCGGCTTTTTTAACATCCGGATGATCAGTTTGACCTGGGACTCCTATACTCATCGAATAATCATCTGGGCCAAATTGAACCATATCTATTCTTTTGACAGAAAGAATGTTTTCCAAGTCATCAACGGCTTCTTTTTTCTCAATCATCACAGCTAATACACCTTGTTCTAAAGTATCCATATACTCTTGTAATGAACGAGCCTTTCCCTGGTAATAAGCGGACCCATATCCAGTATCTCGTCTAGCATTCGCACCTGCGATTCCAGATCCTTTTTTTGTTATGGGGCTTTCAGGTTGCATTGCATCAGCAGCTTCCTGAACATCTTCCACGGTTCTAAGATCAGCAAACAATAAATTTGGTATTCCTGCTCCGACCGCTCTTTCTGCTAAATATGTCCTGGGTTCCTGATCAAGTTTTACCATGCCCGTCATATGTTTAAACAAATCAGTTGCTCTGGCAAAACTTTCAAGCGAAAACAAATCATATGGAGCATAAGTACCGGAAAGTTCTATATAGTCCATGGTTCCAGCATGTCCAATCACTTCCACCATCCCCGGCCACGGGGAATACATGTGCGTACCAATGGTAGGCTGGTCATTATCAATTAACTCTCGCAATACATTATTATTGTTAATCATATGTAGTCCTTTAAATCATCTATATCATAAGTATATTTCTAGCTATAGCTAACATATGTCAGAGTATAGGTTATTTACAATAAACCGTACAAAAACAAGGTACTTCTAAATACAACTTTCCAGAATAGCCGTGAGATTGCGATGGGTATTGGGGTTGTGGACAGCGTTTGTCAGCTTGAATTTGAAAACATGACTCATTACAGAGGGGAATATTGGGCCATAACAGTGGAAGGCTATTTGATGGACCAAGCAGGATTCAAAGATTCTCATGATACTCATGAATGGATAAAGGAAAATGACCCTGATCTATATGACCTCATCACTAGATATTTCCCGACTGAAAAATGGGATTTGTGCTCCGGGAAACTCATACAAAGATAAGCCGATCTACTTAAGTGGCCTACTTGTCTTTGGGCTAACATTGACCAAAAATTAGTCTGAGCCACTACATACCAATATAAAGGTGCCGCCATAGTCCAACCGGTTCACTTTTCTACACCGTTCTTAAATCCAATTATGGATCGATAGTGGGCATTTTGGGGAATCTAGAAAATATAGGCGAGTTGATAATTTACGAGATTAAAGCTTGTTTTAGGTATGAAAAGGTTTGGTGCCGAAGGCGAGAGTCGAACTCGCACGAGTGTTACCTCAACGGTTTTTGAGACCGCCGCGTCTACCATTCCGCCACTTCGGCATTTTAAGGAGTGTAATTATAGATAGGGTTGACCATACCTGCTAGGGGTGGATCGGACCTAGTTGGTGAATATCCATATTACATATCTATTTGTTTTTGTCCTGACAAGTATCCTTCAGGATCTTTTTGAAATGCTATTCTGCAACCAGGAGCACAAAAATAATAAGAATTTTCTTCGTACTCAAGTTTTCCCCCGTTTGGGTTCTCCGTACTGACAGACATATGACACACAGGATCAATAGCCTCTTTTCTAGCTTTTGAGAACAAAGGGATTTTCATCGTACAGCCTCTTATGGTTATAAATTACTATTTTTCAGACGAAGGGCATTTAGGACTACTGTTATTGAACTTATTCCCATTGCCGTTGCCGCTACCACGGGGTTCAGGAATCCCTTATCGCCTATGAGAGGGGATAGAAAATCTGGTACCGTTTGCGAGGCAAATAAAGGATACAAGATTCCAGCTGCGACTGGAACCAGCAGTATGTTGTATGCAAAAGCCCAGAACAAATTTTGTTTTATGGTTTTTATACATGATTTACTTAATTGGATTGATTTGACTATGGAAGACAATCTATTTCCCAACACAGTAATATGAGCTGATTTAATAGCTACGTCAGTGCCTCCACTCATAGCTATTCCCAAATCGGCTTGCGCCAGTGCGGGAGCATCGTTTATTCCGTCTCCAACCATCCCAACTATTTTCCCGTTCTGCTGTAGTTTTGATATGTATCGGGCTTTGTCTTGAGGTAGTAAATTGGATGCATACTTTCTTATGTTCAGCTCATTCGCCACTGTTTCGACGGCTTTCTTCGTGTCTCCACTCAATAAGATTATGTCCAAATCCATATTTTGCAGCTGGCTTATAGTTTCTTTCGCGTCATATCTGATAGTGTCTGAAATCAAAATTGAACCTGCGTATTTTCCGTCAATTGCTACGTGGACTTCTACAAGGCCGCCAGGATTTAACTTCTGCGAAATCTTGACCTCGTGAGTTTCAAGGAAAACTTTGTTTCCCACCAGTATTTCCTTTTCGTCTAAGATGCCTGAAGCACCTAATCCCGGAAAAGCCTGGAATTTGTAAACATCGTATGGCTCAATTTTTTTTGAAACACATTCAGACACGATAGCTTTTGCCAAAACATGCTCAGAATTTTTTTCTACTCCCCCTGCGAATTTTAAAATCTCAGTTTCTGAGAAATTCTTAGCAGGAGATATATGATTTATTTTTGGATCTCCATTGGTAAGAGTCCCTGTTTTATCAAATATTATGGAATCAACTTTTTGGAGAGTTTCTATTCCTAGAGCGTCTCTGAATAATATTCCGTTTTCTGCACCTTTTCCGGTGCCCACCATTATTGCTATCGGGGTAGCCAAACCCATGGCACAAGGGCAAGCAATTACAAGGACAGCTACTGCTGCTATTGTGGCATATAAGTGCTGAGGTGTTGGCCCCAACATGATCCATGTTAAAAAAGTTAGCGATGCCATGCATAGAATGATTGGTACCAACAAAGCCGCCAATTTGTCAGCAATTCTCTGAATAGGAGCTTTTGATGCTTGTGTTTCCTCTATCATGGAAATTATTTTTGAATAAACTGTGTTTTCAGAAAGTGCCTGTGTATGAATTTTGAGATAGCCTGTACCGTTGATTGTGGAAGTAAAAACAGAATCTCCAGTTTTTTTCACTAACGGAAAACTTTCTCCGGTAAGAAAAGATTCATTTACTTCTGAGAAACCTTCAATCACTGAACCGTCCACCGGGATAGTCTCTCCAGGTTTAATGGCTACTATATCTCCGATAACAATATTATCAACAGGAACTGTTTTAGATTCTGTGCCATGGATAACGGTCGCCATTTTGGGCGCTATGGCCATCAGAGATTTAATGGAATCGGTCGCTTTTCTTCGCGATTTCGATTCCAAATACCGTCCGAGTAAAACCATCCCAATTATGGCGCATGAAGTTCCGAAATGCGTCTCGCCGTAGGAGCCACTCATTTCAAGTAAATTACTTAAAACCACGAACGCGCTGTATAGGTAAGCTGTAGATGTTCCTACAGCAATCAAAGTGTTCATATTCGTGGTTCTGTGCCTGGCCGCACTCCAGGCGCTTGAGTAAAACTGAGAACCTGCCCAAAATTGTATGATGGTGGCGATTATAAAGGATAAATATTGGTGATGAAAAGGGAGTAAAGACACAAAGTTTGGGATCATTGCAAACATGATAAATGCTGCTCCCAAAAGACTCGAAATGGCCTGTTTAATTATGAGTCTTTGTGCTCTAGCAGTTGAACCATAACCTAATTCATCCTGGTCTATGTAAGTCGATGAGTATCCGGCATTAGTTATTGCTGACTTAATGGATGATACTGATTCCAATCCTGGAATATATCGAACCTTTGCTGTTTCTGTGGGCAGATTTACAAAAACCTCCTCCACACCCATTAATTTCAATATGGAGTTTTCGATATGAGATACGCATGCGGCACATGTCATACCTTCAATTGATAGGGTTATTGATTCAGATCCTACTTTGTACCCTGCATTTTCAACTGCGGACTTCAGTTCATCTTTCTCTATTCCACCGGCGGGCATACGTATTGTAGCTTTCTCTGTAGCTAGATTAACCGCTACTTGTTCAACGTCCGGTATATTTTTGAGGGCTTCTGTCACGTGGGATACGCAAGCAGCGCAGGTCATTCCGTCAACAGGAATAGTTATGGACGTTGTCTTTTTTTTATTGACCATTCCTTTGTCCAACATACTTGAAACTATGGACCACTATGTTGAAAGTATACGTCTAATACAAAAGACCAACACAACATGTCGGCCTTTATTAGGATGAATCGGGAAAGTTAATTGTGTTACATAGTCCTTACAACGCCAACTACTCGTCCTCTAACTGATACGTTAGAAGCTGCAACAGTGATGGGTTGCATATAGGAATTAGCAGGGACCAATTTTACTTTGTCACCTTCAAGGTAAAAGTGTTTCAGTGTGGCCTCTTCTCGGTCTTTCAACCAGGCGGCAACCATGTCCCCGTTTTGAGGTCGTTCTATAGTTTCGAGTAACACAAGGTCACCATCCCCTACCAACGCGTCAACCATGGACTCTCCTTTCACACGGAGTGCGAAGACATTTTCCTTCCCTTTAGTCAAAAAGGGAGGTAGGTCCACATTATCGAAGTCAGTATCGTTCCATTGCTCTGTATTGGCCAGAGGGAGTGGTTCTCCAGCTGCAATGTTTCCGACTACTGGTATAGATATTAGGTTTCTCAGAGCGGAGGCGGCTGTTTCACCGAGTAGTTCAATACCTCTAGATACTTCTCTCCTACGTTGTAAATAACCTTCACGTTGGAGTATTTGAAGATTGTAGTCAACTACAGAGGTTGAACTGATCTCGCATCCTGTTTGGATGTCCCGCACGGTGGGAGGATAACTGTTTCGTCCCATGAAATCCTTAATATAATTAAGCATCGTTTGCTGTCGTTTTGATAATGGTCGTTTCATTAATATAGTTCCTTAATTTGATACCAATTTGGCCTGTAAGCACTAATGTTCCGAACAAATTATCAGAACGGTTGTGCTATGTCAATGAATATTGATTTATATTGCTTTGTCTTTTGTGGTGTTCACTCGTTGACCCTCCAAAACTCTCGATGCTACACTGAGAATGTGAAAGTTATCACCAATGCATGATTCTCGAAGGAGGAGATATGATTCGCAGATTAGTCGGAGGAGCGTTATTTGTAGGTTTGTTATTTGCCACTTATGCCTGTGGGGAGAATGTTCCACCTAAGGGTAGTCACGATGAAGTGAAACCGGCCCCTATCGCTTCGACTTCTTCTAATCAAAGTTCCTCAGCTGTTGTGGTTGCGCCACCGTCTGCCTCCCCTTCTCAGTCACCTTCTGACAATTCTGAATCCAGCTCAACACCTTCGGATTACTCTCTCGACATTGCCATGAATGACGCAAATGCTAAATATGTATTTAACCCGGCTGATATAACGGTTAATGTTGGTGAGACCGTCACTTTAAAATTAACATCTGAAAATGAATTCCATAGCTTTACAGTAGATGATCTAGGCATAGATGTGGAAGTAGACGCGGGTGAGACGGAAGAAATCACCTTCACATTTTCTGAAGCTGGGACCTATGAACTCATCTGTATCCCGCATGAATCGCTGGGAATGGTGGGTAAAATAATAGTTCAATAATTTACTCACGCGACGCGGTTTTCACTGAGAGGTGTGATGACGTAGAAATGGATGCAGCAAACAGCCGGTCTGTAATTTTATGTTTGGTTATGTTTATTTTCACGTCCTGCGGATCGGGAAGTGTGGCAGAGGTCAGTTTAGAAAACAATGTTCAGATAGAAAGTGACTCAACAATAGAGAATTTACCAGAGCCTGCCCCCACTCTGGCCGCAACGGACCCTATCATAAATTCTATCAAGGAAGATCTGATAAAGGTTTCCGATTCTGGGAATGGAGAAGCTTCGAGACCGGAGATTGCTAATCGATCTGCTGGGAAGGAACCCACGCTTGCGAGCTCGTCTCCACCAGTATCTGCTTCTATGGACGAGGCCAAGCCGACTTTAGATGCCAAAGAGATGATTATCTCTATCCAAACGGGGTCGATCGCAAGATATAAAATTGGGGAACAGCTTGCTCGATTACCCACACCAATTACCGCCGTGGGGGAAACAACAGGAATAACAGGGAAAGTATTTTTAGATTCCCTGGGTAATATTAGTGACTCTGACATTTCCACCATAAATGTCAACGTCGAATCTTTAAGAAGTGATAAAAATAAAAGGGACAATTGGGTTCAGAGAAACGGGGGAATTGGTTCAGAGATAACAATACAATTAACAAAAGTGACCGGTCACCCTTGGCCTTTACCTGAATCGGGTAAGTTGGATGTTGTGATAGATGGCAATATGACAATATCGGGCATTACAAACCCTACTCAATGGAATGGAATATTAACCATTGAAGAAAGTAGTTTAACTGGCTTGATTTCGACGGAGATAACTTGGGGTCAGTTTTCCCTTTCTAAACCCAAGCTTCCTTTTATTATTAGTGTTGATGATGAAATTGTCCTGGAGCTAGATGTATTAGCTGATATCCAAAAATAGCCTGTATATAGTGGTTTTAACTACTACACACACTAAATCTAGGATTCTCGTTGACTATGGCTTTGAAAGACTAATATACTTGTTCTATTCTTGAGTCACAATTCCGAAGGAGTGCTCAATATGGAAGTATCTTGTCTTCAACAAAATCTTAGTAGAGCCTTAGCAATAGTAGGTAGGGCAGTTGCAACTAGGAGCAACTTGCCGGTTCTACAAAATGTAAAGATTGCTACCGAAGAAGGTATGCTGGTGTTGACTGCGACTAATTTAGATATAGCTATTACTACTAGAGTAGGGGCTCAGGTCCAGGCCGAAGGTGAAATCACGATACCAGCTCGTTTGCTTTCAGATTTTGTGAATTCTCTTCCTGACGATCGAATCGAAATACAGTCTGTTAATGAACCTCTAAGTGTCTCATTAAATTGCCAAAGATTTTCAGCAAATATCAACGGTACTGATCCTGACGAGTTTCCTCCCATACCAACCGTTGATGAAGGTGCAACAATAAAAGTTGACCCTCAACTATTACGAGATACGGTAAGTCACGTCGCATTTGCTGCTGCTACTGAAGACTCTCGTCCTGTTTTAACTGGTATAAAGGTTGAAGTAAATCAGTCCGATTTCACCTTTGCTGCTGCGGATGGTTTTAGGTTGGCAGTGTATGAAGGTAAATTATTAGAACCGATCTCGGAGCCTATGGAGTTCATAATTCCAGCGAGAGCTTTGCAGGAAGTTGGTAGGCTTATCGGAACGGATGATACAGCTGTGGAGTTTACTGTCACAACAGCAGGAACTCATGCTCTTTTTAATATTGGTAACGTGGAAATTGTATCTCAACTTATGCCTGGTTCATTTCCGAATTTTAGGTCGTTAATTCCTTCAGAGCACAAAAATAGAGTTATTGTCCAAAATTCTGATTTTGCTCGTGCGGTAAAAACCTCTTCTATCTTTGCCCGTGACGGTAGTGGGATTCTTAGGATCCAAATCACTAATGATGAGGATGGAGGAAAACTCTCCATATCTTCGAGAGCAGAAGAAGTCGGAGATAATCAGGGTGATATAGATGGCGTTGTGGAGGGGGATGTCGATGATGATTCTAAAATAGCTTTTAATAATAAATATTTAGCAGAAGTCTTAGATGTTCTCGGGGAAGGAGAGGTCGCTTTCGAAATGACTTCACCTTCTAGTCCAGGTGTGGTGAGGGCGACCGACAAAGATGGTTATACCCATGTGGTAATGCCGATGTTTGTTCAGTGGTGAGTAAAGACTCAAGGTTTTTGTTCTCGATTCCTCTCACAATCATACTTTCCCGTAAGATAAAGTTCTAAAGTATTTGAGTGTCATAGGAAGGACACCATTAATCACATCAAGCACTCTGGAGATATTGAGTTTGATTTAGGGAACCATCTTTGAGAGTCTCTTTTTCTGATAAGTGCTCGCAGGATGCCCAGTTTCGTTCTGAGTTTGATGACGCTTATCTTGGCTCATGCTGCCATCACATTTCTTTGCTGCTTAGCTTCATAGATATAGGGACGGTGTTTTCGATCGAAAACACCGTCCCCCCTATCAACTTTATCCACAAGTCGTTTGTATGAGTAATTTTGTAACCAGGTAAGGGTCCATGTTTGATGCAGGTCTACGATCTTCAAGATAGCCTTTTTGATCAACCTCTACTTGCCAAGGAATTCTTATAGAGGCGCCTCTGTCAGACACTCCATAGCTAAATTGATCAATTCTTTGGGTTTCATGGAGTCCAGTCAGTCTGTTTTCATTTCCGACACCATAGTTGGTGATATGTTCATTTATGTTTTTACCTAACGCTTCACAGGCATCTATAATTGGCTGGTAAGACTCCCGCATAGCTTTTGTTGAGAAATTTGTGTGACATCCCGCACCATTCCAATCCCCTGAAACAGGTTTAGGATCGATTGATACCACAATATCAAATTCTTCGGCCACCCTATGTAGCAACCACCTTGCAATCCATAATTGATCTGAAACCTCCAAAGGTCCAAGTGGTCCAACTTGGAATTCCCATTGACCAGGCATCACTTCTGCATTAGTTCCCGCAATTCCCAGACCTGCATCGATACAAGCTGTTGCATGGGCTTCTGATACCTCTCTCCCAAAGTTATAATTTGCACCCACGCTACAATAGTATGGCCCCTGAGCTTCTGGGAATCCTCCTTCTGGGAATCCTATAGGTTGCTTTCCATCTGCTTCAAACAGTGTAAATTCTTGCTCAATACCAAACCACGATTCATAATTTTCAAATTTTGAGGCTACTTCGGCACAGGCAGCTCTATTATTCGTAGGATGCGGAGACATATCGGGTAATAATACCTCGCACATAACTAGTTTATTGTTTCCACCTGAAATTGGATCTGGGCATGAAAATACAGGCCGTAGGACGCAGTCTGAATTTTCTCCTGGTGCCTGGTTGGTACTGGATCCGTCGAATCCCCATATCGGAAAATCTGCCCCATCAGGGAGGACCTTAGTTTTAGATCTCAATGAGGGGGAGGGTTCTGTTCCATCGATCCAAATATATTCTGCTTTAAATGCCATTATCTTCACCTCAATTTTGTGATTCAAACCTGTACTTAGGACATATATTACAATTGCTCACTATTTAAATTGTTAACATTGTGTAAAATCTACCATCCAAGTAGCATTTCATCCAGCTGCAGAAAACGGCTTATGAAAAAGGGAGAGGTTTAAATATAACCTCTCCCTTTTTCTCGGAAGCCTCTTTTAAATCCAGTTTTTTATCGCAGAAAATTATCCAGGTATGCTTGCGTGTTCGTACCATTCAGCTGGTTCCTGACCTGGTTCAGGCAATATGTGCCCACCTTCCATTGTCCAGGAAGCTGGCCCTTCACTTATATGACCGCTTACATCTTTACGATCCACCGCTGCAGCTTCACAGAACTTTTCCATCAGTCCAGCAAGTATCTGTTCTCTAACCTCGGGAGGCCTACCTGCTCTGTTGCCGCCAGCAATATAATATGGCGTACTGTAGTCAAGATATCCGGCACCATGAGAATCTTTGATCTTCTCGTCATTATCCGTTTCTAAGAACCAGACATGCACGAAACTTCTTGGTGCGGCTGATATTCCACAATGAACGTCTGTAAAAGCCTCGGCAATTTCTTGTCTTTGTTCATAATTTAAAGAGTCTTTCGGGACAAAACATCGATATAGTGGCATTGCTATAATCTCCTAATTACTTCTAATTGTGTTTCCTTCCCAACCTTCATCTCTGGCGGATACTATTAGCTCGTGTTCCGTCTGTCCAGTAATATCGTACCACCTCTCCCCAATCTCTTTCATCAACCTTTCTCTTGTTTCTGAATCACATCCATCTGGGATTTGACCTCTAACATGCGATGTCGTGGTAGGTCTCCCGCCTCGGAAACCAAATTCTTTGGGTATTTCCGTCCAGGAGACCCTGAAAAGTCCTTTGGTTTGACCCAATATCTCACTACAAACCTCTTCTAATGCTTTTTCCAATTCACCTCTTATATTCTCAGATATGCATTCTTCTTGTACGGTGCATAAAAACTCAATCATTGATAGCCCTCAACTTTAATTACCAAAGTTAGATTCCGCATGTTATATGCCATATATATATGTTTGCAAGCCGCCTCATTCAGCTTGAAGCAATGGTTCTGCACCGAGAGTGATGGGCCTGGAATATGAATGAAAATATAGTGAAAACTCCAAGGTGAAGGACTGAGGTTTTTAACTTTGACGGTACCAGATGATTTAAAGAGATAATGGCAAGGGTCGACCAGATTAGAACGAGACGAACAAGGATATAATGACACGGCACCTCAGGTTAACGGAAACTACTCCTAAGAAAAGTTAGTTTTCTGCAGATACTTTTATGGCGTTGCTAAATATTTTGAGAAGTTCGTCGTTCGATTTCCGTAGGATAGTTAGATTTATAGTTAAATGTATGGTGTTGTTGGTACTTGTCTTGGTGTTGATAAAAACCTCCTCAGCTCTCAAACTATCCTCTAGTTTTTGCAAATCCACGGTGCTACTAAATTTAACAGGAACAATGTTTGAGCCGTCGGGATATCGGGATACCTCTAGATGCGGTAGCTTATTAAGTGCGTCGAGAAATGCGTTGGATTTATCGACCTCCATTTTTACGTTTGATTCGAAAAGTTCCAGACCGTCCAATGCCAATGAGGCCGATATAGAAGCGGACGGTAAACTACCACCAAACATTCTTCGGATGTGAAATAGATTTTCACAAAATTCTTTTGATCCAGCTAAAATCGCCCCGTAAGGGGCTCTAAAATATTTCCACATGGATATGTAAACTGTGTCAAACAGATGGCTATACTTTTGCAAAGGAACTTGTGTTATGGAACTCGCTATGAAAAGTCTGGCCCCGTCTAGGTGAGTCGGTATCCCTAGTTCTCTGCAATATCCAGTTATAGCTTTCATATCTTCATAGGGCATTAATCGTCCGTAACATCGTCTTACGGGACTCTCAATAACTACTACTCCCACGGGGTTAACAACTCGCCCACTGATGGATGCATTTAAGCTCTCTTTTAGTTCATCTAGACTAAAATATGGATTGGTGCTTCCGAGTGGTACTAAATTGACTCCACTGAGCTGCTGTACCGAGTCTCCACTATCTTGGTATATATGACTTTGTTCTGGCACAATCGCTCTTTTTTGTGGAAGACACAATTGTCTAATTGCCACGTGGTTGGCTAAAGTTCCGGTTGGGAAAAACACAGAAGCTTCTTTTCCTAATCTTTTTGCCATGGCTGATTCCAACTTTCCCACTTCCCCGCCAATGGAATAGCTATCGTTGGCTATTTCATTAGATTCTGAGATCTTCTTGAGTCGGGTTATGAATTCATTGTTGGAATAGGGAGCGTCGTCACCGTACAAGAATACTGAGCCTTCTGAAATTTTTAGTTTATCAGCCTGGTTTGAACTCATATCAAACACTCCCTTCGAGTTATTTTAAATCGGATAGAAAATTTGATGTTTTCCGAGTATATAATTTCCTATAGAGGAGCGATAATGTTATTTCTAGTAATTAGTTCACCAAATCCTCAACGTCCCTCCGAAGTTAAAGAACAAAGGCAGAAATATTGGCCTTGGGCCCAGGATAAATTAGACAAAGGTATGGCGTTGAGTTTTTATGCACGAACAGGAAGAGGGGCAGTGGCTATTTTTGATGTGACCTCCAATGAGGTGCTGCACCGGCTTCTTAATGAATGGTCTGAAATTATTCCAGCTAAGTTTGATATATATCCTTTACTGGATTCAGAATCGATTAAATCTTTTCTTGATAGCTAATAAAACGATAGTTCACTAGGAAACAAAGAGCTATGATTTACCTGGAATACCGGCCACTGCTTTTATATTTGACTTAAGAGAGGTTCTAATTCTTGTTCATAAGATCAAGGGGAAATTGTTCACACCTATAGTCGCGATGCCAGAGATCGGCAAGTTAAGTTAGAGACTCAATTTTATTATTTAGTTCTTCGTCTGTGGGTTCAACAAGAAATGAGCCATCAGAAAATATAATCGTAGGGACTCTTTGTTTACCATGATTTAATTTTTTTATATATTCTTGGTACTGGGGTTCTTCATCGACATCTGTGTACTCATATTTTATTTTATTTCGGTCAAGGAACTTCTTTGCTCTGATGCAATCTCCACACCAAGTTGTACCGTACATTTTTATGGAATTCATATGTGAGTCTCCTTGATTTCACTGAAATTGTAAGCGGTCTAATGCTTTGTGAACAGTTATACTGCCACTCAAGCATTTTGTTACTGGGAGGTATTTAGCGATGGAAAAGGCCCTGCAAGGCATTAGAATTTTGGATTTGACTCAATATGAAGCTGGGCCATCCTGCACTCAAGTATTGGGGTGGTTAGGGGCCGATGTTATTAAGGTGGAGCAACCAGGAAAAGGAGATCCTGGTAGGTCTGTACAAATTTCTGACTCGTCAAAAACTTCATCATATTTTCTGAGTTTAAATAGCAACAAGCGGAGTGTGACTTTAGATTTAAAAAATGATAGCCATAAAGAAGTGTTTAGAGATTTAGTTAATAAATGCGATGTGTTGGTTGAAAATTACGCTGCTGGGGTTTTGGAAAGATTGGGGTATTCCTATGAAGTTTTATCTGGGTTCAATCCTCGAATAATCTTCGCAAGAATAAAGGGTTTTGGGACTTATGGCCCATACAGTCAGTATAAAAGCTTCGATCCGGTCGCTCAGGCAGCTGGCGGTTCTATGTCGATTACTGGGATACCGGGTGGGCCACCCCTAAAGCCTGGTCCTAACATTGGGGATAGCGGTACTGGACTTCATGGGGTTATCGGGATACTAGCCGCCATAATACAAAGGAATGCGACAGGAAAAGGTCAGGTGCTAGAGGTTTCGATGCAAGACGCTGTAATTAGTCTGGCAAGAGCATCAATGAGTTCATACATTGATACAGGTGAGCCTCCCGCTCGAAGAGCTCCAAGAAGCCCTGATCGTGCCGGGGTAGGGATATATAAATGTGCGCCAGGTGGACCAGACGATTATGTATATGTGTTGGCCATGTCGCAAAGGCGTGACATCTGGGGAGATTTCATGAGAGCGATAGGTAGAGAGGATTTGTGTGATACAGAAATTCTCAAAGATCCCTCCAAAAATGTAAAAGAAATAGATGCAGTGATTGAAGATTGGGCTATCAGGAATTCTAAGGAGGAGGCAATGTCGATTTTGGGCCAAGCAGGAATACCTTGTGGAGCGGTTTTAAATGCAAAAGACATTTACAATAATGGGCATTTACAAGAAAGAGATATGGTCGTCCACCTAGATCACCGCGATAGAGGCAAATTCCAGATGTTAGGTTGCCCTATTAAACTTTCTGACTCCGTCCTGGAAATTTCTCCACCACCATTGTTAGGAGAACACACGGCAGAAATTCTTTCTGAAGTTTTAGGTTACTCAGAGAATCACATCAATTCAATTATTAATTAACCCTTGAACGATTTGCTATGGGAGTTTTCCCATATCTTGTAAGGTATTTTTCACTATTTTGATAGACGATACCGCTGCCGGGACGCCTGCGTAGGCGGAGGCATGGATTAAAAGGCCTACTATTTCTTCTGGTGTAACCCCATTGTTTATAGCGCCTTTAGTGTGTAAGGCTATTTCTCCTTCTGCGCGAAGAGCCACCAGAACTGAGAGAGTGATTAGGCTTTTTGTCTTGTTATCTAATGGCCCTCTAGTCCATACACCACCCCATGCATTTTCGGTTACGAACTCTTGGAAAGGTCTATCAAAATCGGTTGCTTTGGCAAAAGACTCTTCCACATATTCGTCTCCAAGGACCGATTTTCTCATTTCTAAACCTTGGTTAAATTGGTCAGACATTATTAAATTGCTCCATTTTGTAAATAGGCTTGATTGTACAAAGGAAATTATTTAGTTGGTCAGCTTCCTTCTTTTATAAAGTCAGAAATTCTCTCAGCCATTGTCATGACGGTAACGTTGATGTTTGCTCTGACGCACTCTGGCATTATTGAAGCGTCAACCACCCGCAGGTTTTTGACTCCGTGCACTTTTCCTCCTTGATCAACTACTGAAGAAGGGTCTGATACGGGGCCCATCTTGTTAGTACAGGATATGTGGTGTCCAGTAGTGACTTCTTTCCGCAACCAAGAATCCAAAGTTGCATCGGATTCCAAATCGGAATCCAATGGAGTTAGCCGTTCTTCAATCAGTGTTGACATATCGGATTGGCTTTCCAATCCTACAAGCATCCTTACGCCGTCACGAAATCTCCTCCTGTCTTCATCCTCATTCAAATAGTTGTAATCAAGGTATGGTTGGTCACGGTAGTCATTTGAATTTAATTTCACTTCCCCCTTTCCTTTGGCCAAATTTACACATAGATTGGTTTGTATTCCTATAGGATTGGTTCTCAATCCACCTCTTTCGGGTCTATCACTGGCAACTGCCATCATGTAAACAATCATGTCGTTTTCCAAATCTGACGCATCGGCTGTATATCGAAGAGTGAGTTGTATCCTCGGCCCTAGCGCATCTAAATCTACTTCTGGCTTTGTTTTCCATGTTACATATACCATTGGATGGTCGGCGAGATTCTGTCCAACGCCAGGAGAATCGTGGATCGTTTCTATTCCATGGCTGTCAAGGTGACTTTTTGGCCCTATTCCAGACAACATAAGAATTTGAGGTGATACGACAGCACCTGCACTAAGTATTATTTCCTCGCCTTCCACTATGAAAGTATCGTCTCCTGAAACTACTTCCACTCCTGTAGCCTTTGGTTCATGGCCTGAAGTATCGAATATGATTTTCTTTACAAACACTTCTGAACGGATTGTTAAATTCATCCTGTGTCGACACAATCCTAGGTAACCTATGGCAGTTGACCACCGTATTCCGTTTGGATTGTTAAGTGGTAACGGTCCAACTCCTGTTGTCCCAGGGGCGTTGGCATCCTCACAGGCTGAGAAACCTGCATCTAGGCAGGCTTGTTCAAATGCTTTGCTTGCAGGAAGCCATTGGTCCCTGGGGACCCTATGGCAAATAATTGGTCCATCACCCCCATGAAAATCACCTGGATCATCTTGGTATGTTGTATCCGTTTCTACCTTGTTAAAATATGGAACCATTTGCTGGTAGTTCCATAAATCATTTCCCATATCAGACCACCCATCATAATCCTGTGGGATACCTCTCAAAAATATTTGCCCGTTGATAGCGCTTGACCCTCCAGTAACCTTTCCCCTCGGTACTAATATTTCAGTTTCGTCAGTTCCCCTAGCGGTATACTGCCAATTATGGTCACTTGTAGTTATTTCCGTTCCTGTTGCGTAGCCGAATTTGACTTCCTCAGGGAGACTATCTAAGTCTGGATAGTCAGGTCCAGCTTCTAGTAGCAAAATGGATTTGCTAGAATCTTCACTCAGCCGAGCAGCCAAAATGCATCCAGCCGAACCTGCACCTATTATGATTGTGTCGTATTTCATTTTCTCAGTACTCCTCTAACCAGATTAGTTTGTTTGGAATTTCTTAAATTTGAGGTTATTCATCTATAAAGGTTTTTAGGGCATTTGGATCAATTTCTAATCCAAGACCAGGCCTGTCGGGTAAAGAAATTTCACCGTTTTTTGGGAGTACTGGTTCTTTGTATAATCTGGATACTTCTTCTGCAGGACCTGTGAACTCCTCTGAAAATTCATGAGGTCGAACGGCATTTGTTACCGTGGAATATAGATGAAGGCTGGCCATAGAATTTGCTCCTACGCTCGGGCTGTGCGGCATAACAACTTTATTGTGAACTACTGCCATTTCGTAGACTCTCATCATTTCTGACAAACCGCCGACATTAAGAACGTCTGGTTGTAGGATATCAGGGTTGCCAAGTTTAATGAGGTCTCGGAATCTCCACGAAGATATCTCTTGCTCTCCTGTCGAAACAGCACAGTCTAAAGCATCAACTACTTGTTTCAGGCCTGGGAAATCATATTGTGGAAGGGGCTCTTCAAAATGAGCGATTCCTAGTTGTTCGAACCTTCTTCCTTGCTCAATTGCCGTGGGAACCGAATATCCACAATTGGCGTCGAAGCTTAATGGGCAATCCTCTGGTAACCATTCACGACATTTTTGAAAAATAGCTAGATCTTTTTTTGGATCCGAATCTTGTCTATAGTCTCTCCAATCCATTCTTACCTTGAAAGCTCTGTATCCTTTATCGTATCCCTCCTGTACTTCATCTAACATCTCTTCGGGGCTTTTTGACCAACCATTTCCTCTGCTCCAGTAGAGAGGTATATTAATTCTTCTGGCGCCGCCAAGTAATTGATAAATAGGTAAATTAGCTGCCTTGCCTGATATGTCCCAAAGAGCCACATCTATCGATCCTACTATTTGGGAGGGAAAACGGGTTGCTTGTTGGCCATCTCCCAAGGAAAGTAATTCCCAGATCTTTCTGGGTCGGGTCGGGTCGGCACCTATTAGAAGTGGTTTTATTAATTCTTCAAGATAGGCCCTGACCACAGTCAGGTTTCTACCAGCCTCCGAAATACCGGTTATCCCTTCATCGGTGTGCACTTGCATAAGTAGACGACCTGACCTTCCCACAAAACTTCGGGTATTTTCTCCTTGTGGAGCTCTAATCCGGTTGACAGTGATATCAGTGATTTTCAAATTAGCCTCCCATTCCTTAAGTACAAACTAGGTCTTTCATCTAAATTGGAAACTTACCTAAAGTTTGAAAATTCTGCAAATTTAAGGCTGAAACTCTATTAGGTTATACTCTCCCTTAGAGATAAAATGCATTAGTGAGTTCAAAAGCTATAAACGAAACACTCAAACTTCTAACTTCTTCAGATGACCTACACAAGATCGTCAAGGATGCTGCGTCAAACAAATATATAAGTATTGACATTGAAGGAAATGGATTTTTTAGATATCCGGAATTTGTGTGTTTGATTCAACTCTGCGTAGGCGAAGATATATACCTTATAGACCCGCTAGCTATTGAAGACATTTCTAGTTTAGGAATAGTATTTGCCGATCAAAAAATCCTCAAAATTCTTCACGCTGGAGATTATGATATTCGTAGTTTGAATAGGGATTATGGGTTTTCATTTACCAATGTATTTGACACTAGTTTGGCCGCGGGCCTCCTGGGATCTAAGAAATTGGGTCTTGATTCTGTATTGAAAGAATACATTGACGCGGATGTAACGAAAGACAAAAAACTACAGAGAAGCGACTGGACTGTTCGGCCACTCAGTAAGGCTGCCCGAAAGTACGCCGCAGACGACGTAAAGTATTTGTTTCCTGCTATGCAAGTCATGAAAGAAAAACTGGAAAATCTAAATAGGATTTCATGGCTAGCAGAGGAGTGTGAAAGACTGCAATCAGTGACATTCAATGCTAAAGACGAAGACACTGCTTTTCTAGATGTGAAGGGAAGTAAAAGTCTCGACGGTCAAGCTTTATCAGTGCTTCAGGCACTTTATTCTATCCGAGAAGACGAAGCCATTGGCAGGGACCGGCCTCCATTTAAAATAGTTGGGGATTCAGTGTTAGTTGCTATTGCTACAAAGCCGCAGGCCGATTATTCAGAGATCAAAGGGATTGGAGCCTGGGGGCGTTCAAGTGTATCCAAAAGGATTAGGAAAATAGCGGTGGAGGCTCTTGATAAACCGCCGATAGAAAGACCCCGAGGAAAAAGCATTCGTAGAAATAATATGTCTAACAAGGAGAGAGAAAGAGCCAATGTTAGGTTGAAAGAATTAAAAGAGTGGCGAAAATCTCTCGGTGATGCTATTAGTGTCGATCCTAGCCTGTTGTGGCCGACCAATAGTCTTAACCGGCTGTCGAGAGATTTATCCAGCTTTGAAGAGGAGATTTCTGAGCCAGAAGTAAGGAAATGGCAAGTTATGGAATTTGGGAGTAGATTGAAAGAAAAATTGGCATCTTTTCAGTAACAAATATCGCTTTTTCGAAGAGGTCGACTCATGGAAATTTTGATACCCTTGTGGGCTGTAGCGCTTGTCTTAGGAAATCTTGTTTTATTGGTTGTGGTTTGTTTTAAATTGAGATCCTCGTTGGCCAAGGTAAAGTTCCAACTTAGAAGTCAATCAACTCGGTATGGTCAAATAACAGAACAGTTCTTACCATTGGTGGACTCTTACCCCTGGGATAGTAAGCAGTTTCGGTTTTTGGGGAGTCCGATCGATGGCGTCCAATTTGAGGAAGATAGAATAATTCTTGTAGAGTTTAAATCTTCCTCAAGTCAGATGTCTGAAAGGCAAAGAAAAATAAAAGATTTGGTTGAACAAGGCAAAGTCCAGTTTGAGTTGATTAGAGCACGGTAGAAATATAGGGATGGTTATAAAAACATGAGCAATTTGTTTACGCCCATTACGATAAAGGGTGAAAAAATAAGGAACAGGCTTTTTGTCGCACCGATGTGTCAATATTCTGTGGACGACGCAGATGGTGTAGCGACTGATTGGCATATGGTTCATCTAGGTACTAGGGCTGTAGGGGGTGCTGGACTGGTTATGGCTGAGGCTAGTGCGGTATCTCCAGAGGGTAGAATTTCGCCTCAGGACTTGGGTATTTGGTCTGATGAACATGCCTCTGCATTGGAACCGATAACAAGTTTCATTAGTTCTCAAGGAGCCACTCCTTCTATTCAATTGGCACACGCTGGGAGGAAAGCTTCTCACAAAAGGCCTTGGGAAGGAGGTGATGTTCTAAAAAAGGATGATGGCGGCTGGAACATAGTGGGGCCAAGCCCATTAGAATATGATGAAGGATGGGTTGTACCAGACGAATTGTCGATAGAAGATATAGATTCAATTGTTTCTGACTTTTCCGCAGCCGCGCTCAGATCAGTTCAAGCCGGGTTCAAGGTATTGGAATTACATTTAGCTCATGGGTATTTGGCCTGTGAATTCATGTCGCCTTTATCAAATAATAGGAAGGACATATATGGTGGTTCGCTGGAAAATAGGTGTCGACTACCTTTAGATATTGTTGCAGGGGTGAGAAAGGTTATCCCAGAATCGGTGCCTCTTCTGGCTCGAATATCTGCAACAGAATATATGTCCGACGGCTGGTCTCTCAATGATTCCATAGAGCTATCGGGATGGCTTAAGAATGAAGGTGTCGACATGATAGATTGTTCGTCAGGGGGCAATTCACCTACCCAAGATTTGGACCCATTTCCTGGTTACCAAGTACCTTTTTCAGCTGCTATAAAAAGGGAAGTCGATATATTGACTGGTGCGGTCGGACTTATCACAGATGCTTCACAAGCAGAGCAGACTCTCAGAAATGGGGATGCAGACGTAATTCTTTTAGGAAGAGAACTGCTCAGGAATCCTTATTGGGCTTTAAATGCACAAGTCGAATTAGATGATTCAGATTCTGTTTGGCCTTCGCAGTATGTTAGGGCTAGATAGAAAAAATGATGACTTTTATGCCAATTTATTTTTAATCAAAAAAATTACTATACCGATCACAAAGCCTATCGAGGTAAGTTCAATATTTCCTTTAATTAGACCTCCAGTGACTAGGGCTAATGATAAGGAAAATAGGGCTACTAGGACGAACCAGCCTTTATTCAAAAATGTTTCCTTTGTATAAATTCTAAATTAGGATTATCTTAACCAACGAAGAGGTATTACAACTAGTAATTTTAAATGCACTTTCTCTTTATATGAAAGGTAGTGCCTGAGGAGTAAATTAATGATGGATAAGGAAATTTTGCATTTGGCTGGTAGGGTTGGTGATATTTTAAATGAATCGAAGCAAACGATTGGGATTGCTGAATCATCTTCAGGCGGATTGATTTCGGCCCATTTATTGGCAATACCTGGCGCCTCTAAATATTTTATAGGCGGGTCAGTTATATACACCCGCATTGCTCAACGCAGTTTATTGGGAATAAATGATGTCCAAATGGAAGGATTGAGGTCTTCTACGGAGATTTATGCATCTTTGAATGCTAAAACTATAAGAGAATCTCTTGGAACTACCTGGGGTTTAAGTGAAACTGGAGCTACAGGGCCTACTGGTAATCGGTATGGCGATTCTGCTGGTCATTCCTGTATAGCTGTTTCCGGTCCCGTTTCCCATGCAACTACAGTGGAAACAGGTATAGGGGAAAGAGAAGATAATATGATTACATTCACCAAAACGGCCCTGGTTTTTCTGTTAGATTGTCTGGAAGGGTAATTCTCTAAAACAGCACCCTTTTGCACCCACCAGGCTATATAACGCTTGAAGATGATAGTTGCTACGTCACAGAATACTTTTCTCGGTATAGGGCCGACAGAAAATGATTCTGAGGTACCATTCCACTTGTCTAGGCACAGCTTTCGAGACGATATTAATTTACACTCTAACGAATTTTTGAAGCCTGGCTCCTTCAAGAGTTTCACCAACATAAAGGCTTCCTTGTGAGTCTATTCCGACCGCGTGAGCCGCGATCAGGTCGCCATGAGTGTGTGTGCTAGCTCCCCATCCTCCAAGCCATTGACCAGTTTTTGTCATTATTTTCAGTCCTGAGTTATGGGTAGTTACGTTCGTGTCATCACTATCAGCCGCTATACCGGTTTTAAAACCAAGTTCTGTAACGTACATGTTTCCATCTTTTCCGAGGACTATCTGATTGGGGCGATGAACTCCTTTCCATTGGCTTACATATTGTCCATCAGAAGTAAATATTTGAATTCGGCTGTTTTCTCTGTCGCAAACATAAACTAATCCAGTCGGGTCAACCGTAACTCCGTGTGGAATCATGAATTGACCAGGTCCAGTGCCGCGCTCTCCCCAGGACCTTATCAATTTTCCTTGTGGTGTGAATTGGTGGATTCTGGAGTTACCATATCCGTCCGATACGTATATAGAGCCGTCTAGGCCAAACGCAACATCAGTTGGTTGGTTGAAAGGTTCTCCGCTTTGAGGAGGAGCCGGCTTATCAGGGGTACCTATCACCATTAATTCTTGACCATCAGCTGTCCACTTTCTTACCGTGTGGTCAGTATTATCTGTGGTCCATATAGAATCATCAGGCCCCACCTCTACATGATGAGCCCTTTTGAAGGTATCTTCTCCCCAAGTGTCCAGAATATCACCATCCTTGCTAAGAACAATCATAGGATGGTCGCTTCTGTTGTATGCAAATATCCTGTCTTGACTATCAACTACTACACCCACGACATGATTCCATTCCCAACCTTCTGGCAAAGGAGCCCACCCGGGAACGCTCTCATATGTGTATTCACCATAGCTTACCCGTAGTGCTTTGTCTGTCATAATATTCTCCTTCCTAGGTTCAAGATTGTCTTTTTGTAATCATGGGATATTCACCAGTGTCTAGTGGGAAGGAAACTATACTTTGTTAGCTAGGTCCATTCAATAGTAGACATTTTGTTACTGCTGTTTGACAGTGTTTTTTGTGAAGGATAGACTTTTTCAGTTGAATGTTGGTTAGCTGAGATTATTAAGTGAATGAAGGTGAATGAAGGAGTAAATTATGGGAAAGTATAGTTGCGGAGATTGTGGGATGGAAGTACATCCGATCACATGCGGGAAATGCGGAACGGAATTGACTCATGTCAATATTGAGAAGGATGACGGGACGACTGTTGGAGTAGCAGAATGCACTAATGGTTGCGGAAAGATTAAATCGCCTATGTGTTGTGGTCACGATATGGCCGTCGCCTAGTTCAGCCATTTTGTCAAAATCAATTGAATGGGTCGCCGGTAGGCGGCCCATTTTTTATTGAAACTGTATGTTTGCTCTTTTAAATCAGTATTCCTACTTATTGATTTCCTTTTTAGTCTTGATGATAGCTTTCTTTTTAATCTACCGTACTTTTTCCCTAAAAGTCGCGATTTTAGCTATTTTCATCCTCTTGTTTGCCGTTGTTTTATTCCGTAATTCGTTAACAACTTCCTCAAATAACTTGACTTCAATATCGGATTGGAACTCAATACGTGATTCTGGAAGCCCTGTGTTGTTGTATTTATATTCAGACCTTTGAATTGGTTGTTTAACTATGAAACCTGCCGTTGACAGGTTAGA
>CEUY01206239.1_pt1 | contig 41812 bp, 47 predicted proteins | sample 361481 | NCBI WGS metagenome assembly CEUY01 (sample SAMEA2622737, study PRJEB7988) | marine metagenome | isolation source: saline water (ENVO:00002010), including | reverse complement strand
AGAACCCTCGCCTTCAGCAACTTGTTGTAAGGCGGGGAGTCGTCAGACGTGGTTTGGATTGCAATCGAAAAGAAAAAATTATAACAATCATACCAGAAGAAAAAGTATAATGATATTGAAAGCACTATTTCTTATAGATAGTGCTTTTTTATTTTTAATTTCTTCCTGTGTTTTCTGACCTATGAACTTTTATTACTTGCGAAATACCTATAAGTTTTTCTATTTTATTATTCTCCAAATCATTAAATTGATTTAATTCTGACTTGTCTTTTATTGAATCTTTAAACTCATAGATTGACTTTATATCAACTTAAAGTTTTATTGCTTCTATGTTTTTAAAATATTCATATTCAGTTAAAGAAGAAATCAAATCAAAGTCTAACGTATTTCCTTGTATTTCATTGGCTTCTTTCATATTTATATCTGATAATAAGCTTTCTTGCATAACTTCTATATGTTTATCAATAGTCTTAACTACTATTAATGGATTTAATCTTTCTTGTTTATTTTCTAAACTTAAAAAAAGACGTATTGATTTTTTTGAATCTAAATTTATATGTAAATATTCAGTATTATCTCTTTCTGTCGGGTTTTTCATTAAATATCTTGCAATCTCTCTTTCTATTTTTCTATATTCTTCATTTGCTTTTTTTAAGTTATCTACATTAACGCTCATTTCTTACCTTTTATTTAATCTTTAGTTTATTATATCATTTTCTAACTCAATTCATAATTAAAGAGAGTGTAGCCAAAAATACAGAACTCATTTGATATATAAAATTTTATTTGAGTAAATAAGCATATATGTTATAATTAAAATACAATTACAGGAGTTTTATCGTGAATCATGAAAAAATAAAAATAATAAATTTTGTACAACAATACATGAGTGTTATAGAAAATTATATTGAAATCTTTGAAGACGAATCAATTTATTTGAAACCAAATGATGAAGATTATGAAAAAGCTTATGATAAAATGATCGATTCTATCTCTGATTTTAGAGACTCAAAAAAAGTTAAAGAATATTTGCAGTCTGAAGGACTGGGTAAAAACTGGCTTGAAACCGTAAGTAAAGATAAAATTTCTACTCTTAGTTCAATCATGAATCAACTTTATGGTGCAGAAAATCTACCTGGGACTCGAAATAAATCTAGTTTTATAACTACATTATTTTTCAAAAACACTGATCTCGATAAAAAAGTATTAGAAAAATATATTCAAAAAATTAATAACTTTACATTAGATAAAGATATTAATACTTTATATAATTTCACTTTCTTAAATGAAAATAATAATGCAAAATCTGTCAATATAGAAGATAGTAAAATGAAAAAACATCTTACTAATATTTTTAAAAGTCTTGAGAAAAAAGATCGAGCAGAAATAATTTCCTCCCTTAACGTTTTTCTAGAACTTTATGAAAACACAGATTTTGGATCAAAGCATATTGAGTTAATTAATAAAGAATATCAAAGAGGATTAAACGCAGGTGAAGAAGACGCTCAGAGAAAATGGCTGGATAATATTTTAGAAGCAGCATCTTCTTGCTCTCCTTCCAAGATCTACAATTCAATAAATTATTCAAACAACAATGGAACTGGAACTTTAATTAAAAAAACTGAATCTGGTAGTAGAGTCGATGGCTTATTTTTCATCAACTCTACTAAATATAATGGTGAAACACTAAAAAATCTTAAGAATATTGAAAGTTTGAAACAACTTCTTGAATTTAAACAAAAATACAAAAATGAAGAGCAAATTCTTATTTGTGCTACTTCTGATAAAAGTATTGATATTGAAAAAGATACCATTATTCGTCATCCATTAGCAAATATGTTTTTATCTAAATTATTAAATTCAGAAATGAAAAAAGACTATTATTTTATGTCAAACTTTAATAACAACATAAAAGGATCGTTTAAAGATGGTAATGTGAACATAAGGAATGCTATTGTTAAAGCATTCAGAAGTATAGATTATGATAATGAAATACCTGACCCTAACAATAAAAACTATAATGCTGAAGAAGCTTATAATAAAATACAATCCAAAATATTAAAAAATCCTGTTCGATATATTAATGAAGATATTAATAAAAATTTAGATTTAATAAATGAAAAAAGAATTAACGATGGATTACAAGAATTAAAAAAGATAGAAAAAAAACATTTATTGACAAAAGAGTATTTTAAAGAATATATAGATTTATATCAAGAAGACAATGGCTTCAATGCTCACTCTTATGTTTGTTTTTTTCAAAAAGGTAATGTTCACAAATCAAGAGAAGTTAAAGAAAGAGACGTTAACATAAAAAAAATAAAAAGATTAGGCAAAGAAGAAAAAATAGCTTTAATTCAATATGCTGCATTAGTTAAATCTCTTATTTTAAAAGAAGATTCTGAGATTTCTGTTGACTTATGTAATAATTTTGCAGATTCTTGTTTAAAATTACGTTGTTTTTCAGATAAAAAAACTTTGAAAAATGATATTTTCGATAAAGTAAAAACAGATGAAATTGACATATATGTTTTAGAAACTTTTGTATTAAGTAAAGACTTTGAAAAAAATATAAATTTTTTAGACAATAATTTAAAGAAAAATACTTCTAAAATCATAGATCATGTATTAAAAGAATATAATGAAGTAGGAGAAAATAGCTTCTTAAATAAATACGGTGTTGAATCAAGAGATGTATTTAATAGAATTAATTACATTCTTGAAAATAATTTAAACCTATTTCATCAAGATATTAAAGAAAATATTAAATCTAGCCTAAACACATACAATTCAAATATAGAAATTAAAAATAGAAAAGAATTCGATCATATAAGAAATGAAATCTTAGAAAAAAAATATGAAACAAACGAAGTGTTAAGCAATAAAGAAGATAGATTCCTTAAACGAATTGAAGAATTAGGTTTTAAAATATTAAAAGTTAATTTCGACAATATATCAGGAGATCAGATTGCTTTGGATTTGCTGAATGTTCCTAACCCTGATGATTTAGAATTAGAAAAACAAGTCGAAAATTGTAAAAAAAATATTAAAGAAGATTATTTTAAAGAGATAAACGAAAAAATTAGTTCTTTGTTTCAAAAAGAAGCTGTTTTTGAAGAAGAAGAAGATTTACTTTCCCATCTTTATAACGAAGGAATATATAGCATTGAGCAATTTGATTCATTATCCAAAGAAGAGAAAATTGAAGTTTATGAGTCTTTTTATTCAAAAGAAGATCTTAAAGAAGAATTTAAACAAGACAACAATAAAAATCGAATAAGAACAAAACCTTAAGTTTTTATTCTATTTCTTCTAAAAACACAAAAGCTACCACTCGGTAGCTTTTATTTGTTTTTTATTTTTGATATTTAATTTTCAGAATCGATATTTTCGAGAACAACAGAACCAATTTCAATCCTTATTTTAATATTCCAAAAAGTTTTTTGCTATTGCTATATACATCATCTTTTCATCATGTTTCAAATCATTAATATTAAAAAGTTTTTTGGTTGGAAGGATTGCATGTTCATCTGATTTTCCGCTAATAACCATATCCAAAGCCTTACCTTTATTCAAAAAGCTTAAATCTTCTTCATTTTCAATGTTTGTTTTTACAGCATTTAATAATTCTAAATATTTGTCAACAAAAGCAAGCGGATAATTTGATTGCGAAGTTCTAGGATCTGTTATTGCTCCCATTTCATAAAGAGAGTCTGCCAATTCCATAGAGTGCCTTACTCTAAATCCATAGTTATGATACATATATTTTTGAAGTTCTGGCAGATTAAATAATTCTTTCAATATACTTTTCTCTTTTACTCAAAAGGTTCATAGACAGTGACCATGTATGAAGCTTTACCGTCTGGATAAGCGTCCATACGTTCGAATCTTACAACGACCTCTGGAATAGTCTCATCTTTTTTTAACAAATCCTGTAATAATTCTACTTTTTTATCGTCCATTACATCATGACGGTCATCTGTTTGAACAGAACAAAAATCAATTTGATTGATTTCACCCTCTTTTATAATTCCATTTTCGTCGAAATTTTCATAAAATTCCATTGAAGTTTCGTCCACGAAAGTGACGAATTTTAATGTTTTCAAATGTTTTTTTATCGATTTTGCTATTTCTTTACTTAATATAAATTTACCCTTTTAATGTTTTAATTTTGTATAAGAATATCAAACCCAATACATGAAATCAAGTTAAAAATTAATAAATATAAAAATAATAAAAGCACTAGAAAAGTGCTTTTATTTATTTTTTTTAACTATGTTTTCTTCCTTTCAATGAATAATAATAATTAACAAAACCTTTATCAAATATAAATCTTCTTAACGGTGTATTTTCTTTCCCGTATTTTAATACTGCATTTGTTTTTAATGGGTTTAAAGATTCTTCAACATATAATCCTTTTGAAAAAGAATCTTGGTTTAAAAATAAATTTAAACGGACTCCACCACGTTCAGTTGCTGCTAAAACCCCATAGCCTTCTAACATGAAATCTTTAAAGTCTACAAATGCCGCTCGAAGCATTCTTCTTACCTCTAAACCTGAATAGTCTTCTGTTCCCCAAGTCTCATATTCTTCATGAGTTTTTGCATTTGAATCTAGTTTTCTTATATAAGCCGCAAGAATCATTTCTTCTGTTGTTGTTTTTGGTTTTAATAAATAATATTTATTTTCACCTAATTTATTATCTACAGTAAACATTCTTGTTATTTTGTTTATTGTTTTAAAATAATCATTTAAATTTGAATCAGATAACGTCCCGTATTCAGCTTCTTCATTTATGAAATATTTTGTTATTTCAAAGTTATCTGGAACACTATCAATCAAATATTCAGGGATTGTTCTTAAATCTGTTTTTGTATTAAGTGCGTCTCTCATTAAAGCGTGAAATAATACAGCCATTCTTCCACGATCTTTTTCATCTTTCAAGTCGAGTTCGTAAACCAAAGACCAAACGAATATTTCAATTAAAAGATCTCTGTTTAAATCATTGCACGACAAGGGCATTTTATCCCAATCTTCAATAATTTCTATCCTATCTTCTTCTATTCCTTTTGATATTAGATGATCTTTAATTTTTTCTACTTCTAAATCTTTTGATAAAAAATACATTTCACTTCTTTTGATGTTAAATAAAGTTTTGTTAAATTGAACGTCAATTGCGTCCAATACATTTTCATTAAAGTTATCTGTATATAATGTTACATGTCCGTCAACGGCTGGAATACCTTCCTTTATAGCTCTTTTTAAGCTAGTTGTTTCTTTCATATTTAAAATCCATTTAGCCTTATGTTAAATATTAATGTTAATATTTTATTAAGATACATTACAAACAAAAAAAGACAAACAGAACTTTCTTTGTTTTTATGAAAATGTGAAGATAATGTATAACGGCTTTGAGATTTTAAGCAAATATTTAAGAGAAAATGGTTTTAATGATACAGATGAAAATCTAGTGAAAGCATTATGAGGAAAAAATGATTGCCATGTAATATATCGATTCCAATTAAACTTTAAAATGGCAAAACAGTTGATACAAGATCATACTGAAATTAACTCCTTGGACAAATTATTTTATAAACACGATAAAAAGAATTTTTTTGATAACGAGATTGTTTTTTATTCCAATACGAACAAACAAAGAACTTTAAATGTTAGGTACTATAATAATACCAATAGTATTTCTAATGGTGTCAAAGGTGGCTTATACTTCAAAATCATACGTGTTTTGGATTGTAATGGAAAAGAAAAGACCATAACAATCATACCAGAAGAAAAAGTATACTGATATTAAAAAGCACTATTTATGAGAATAGTGCTTTTTATTATTTTTAATTTCTTCCTGTGTTCCCTAATCTATGACCTGTTGTTACTTTATCATTTGCTTCTAAATCGGTTGGTAGATTTAATCCTATATAACTTGCAACCAATTCTTCAATGGAGACTTTTTCATAAATCTCTGAAGTTCCCTTTTCATCATCATGTACTCTCACAACAATTGTTTTTTCATCTTCAATAGAAAATGAAACATTTAAAAAAGAAAGCTCTGATTTTTCAAATACCAACCTCGCCATTGATATTAAAGTGTCATTTTTTGGTTTCAATATGCTCAATATATTCCTCCTTTTTTATTACAAAATAATAATATAATTGAATATTAAACAACAATAAATTAAAACAGTTTGGTTCTGTTTAAATTCAATTTATTCCACTATACTTTAAAATTAAGATTTTTTCCACTCTTTTTATTAAAAAAAAGACTGCACTTTTGAACAATGCTTTTAATTATTAATATATTACATTATCTTTCTAGTATTTCTATTAAAACTATTGATAAAATATGAAAATCAGGTATTTTGTTTGACTACGAACCAAAAAGGAAATGCTTATGTTAAATAATCGTTGTAGTTTAATATTGTTTGGAGAATATGATGAAGAAGGTAGAACTACTTCTGGTTGTTTTATCCTTGCGATTAACGACGAAATATTATTACGCTCTGAAAGAGCTGTTGGTAAAGACGAATATTTTATTCTTAAAGACGCTTTTGTTAAGGACACGCCCTACACGGAAGAAATTCATAAAATCATTTCAGGCATAAGATTTTCAAGCTGTGATCTTACAATTGATAGTGATATTATTCAAACCGTACTTCGATCTTCTTACCCAAGAAATAAAGACCCTAATAAAGAAGGTTATTATGAATATTTTGAAGAACTTTTTTCTTTTAATCAATGGCTAGATGCTGGAATGGGTTGGATTGGTAAATGTATCGGAACGTTTGATCTTACAAATATTGGTCATACCGTTAGAATGGTAAAGCCAACTTAAAATAAAAAGATAAAGATATCCTATAAAAGAACAAAATTCAAGCCATATAAAAACTCAGGAAAACCATAAAATGTATAATTTTTTCCATAAAATAACAATTCTATTTTTTTATCTCTAATTTCTGAGATTTTTATCGCTTTTTTATTGTTATCATTATCATTTGTATGAAATCTAATACTAATTTTGTTATTTAAATACATTGTTATATATTTATGGTGATCTATCTGATCTTCTGTAGGTATATCATCTCTTTTAAAATCACTATTTTCCAAAAACTCGGACAACTCTAAACAATGAAAGTCAGGGTTTTCTCTTAATTGTTTCAAAAAGCAATCTAATTCTTTGTTATCTTCATAATATTTTTGATAATTATCTATTTTTAAATATTACTCTATTGAATTTCATTAGATGAGAATGAAATACTTTGTCATGAGTCACATTGTGTTCGCTTCTCAACAGAACTTCCATATAATATTCAAAATCTTTATTTGATAATTTTAAATAAACGGGTTCTGTTAGATTGATTTTTATTTTTTCTTTTTTGTTTTTATTTAAAATATAAGAACTTAATGGTGCTATATTTCTAAAAAACGTATGATTTGTGTTTTTGTTTTTTGAAAGTTGAAATATTTTTTCTTCATATTTACTTTTTAATTCAAAAAATTCTTTTTCTTCAAGATTACAAATGTTTTTTGCTTTTTTAGAATATTTTTTAATTAATTTTTCTTCACTATCTTTCATTTCTTTAAAGTCTTTATATCCAAAAAATATTGCAAGCTCGTCTTCAATAAAAGATAAACTTAAATCTTCATTTTTTTCTTTTACTTTTCCTGCTTCTTCTTTTATTTTGTAATTAAGATCGTAACTATAATATTTCATTTTTTACCTTTTTATTTAGCTTTTATTATCCTTAAAATTTATTGAAAAGTCAATTTTATTTCTTTATTTGTATTCTTGTTTTAATTAGACTTTTTTCATTGAAATCAAAGTCTATTTTTGTTAATATAAAGCATTATTATAAGAGATTAAAAAATGAAAAAAATTGAAACTGTAAACAATTATCGATTTAACTATGAGTTAAAAGATTGTTTTGAAGAAAAAATGGCTTTTTCTAAACAATTTAAAAATAAATTTGACTTAAAAAATGAAAGTTATTTTCTGAATTTGGTAGATAGCTTTTCACTTACAAAAAAAAATGAAGGTTTTCTTGTTAGACTCAAGCCACGTGAAGTAGAATCAGAACTACCTTTTGTTTCGATAAAATCCTTTAGAGAAGATTCTTGTCATCTTGAGGTCTGTCTTGTTGTCGATAATTTTGAAGTCGAAAACATGGAGTCAATAATAGATTCCAAGAAAGAAATTATATTTGATTTTATCTCAAAAGAATTTCAAAATTTAAATTTAAAAAAACCAGTAATTAAAGAACTTTATTATCCAAAAAAATATTTAATCAATCAAAAAGAAAAAGAAAATAAAATTCAAAAATTTAAAGAAATTTGTGAAAGTAAAAATATTAGTGACATTGAAAAAAAATTAAGATTAGATTATTTAAAAAAATTATTAGAAAACGACGAAAAAAATAAAATAGTGTGTAAGTTTGATTTTGATATATCCAATGTCGTTTCCCTCGAAGAAATAAAATCAGATATAAAAAGATATAGAGCAGAATTTTTTTAAAGGCGTATTGTAAATGAACCAAAGAAAACTAAGAGAATTAGAAAACGATTTAAAAGAAGCTATCTCCAATAAGCTTTTCATACCTTCTTCACTTCTTGCAATTAAAGTTATTAAAGGTAAAAGTGGAATCAAAGGATTAAATTTTAACATTCATTTTTCTTTAAGTTCTTATGCTGAAAATGAAGTTAAAAGTCAGCAACTTAAAGATTCTTTTAATGACAAAAAACTTTATTATAGAGATAATTCTTTGTTATTAAATATAGGAAAAGAAATTTTTCTTCATTCTAAATATAGAATCCAAGATTGCTTTAATGATATGGAATCAATAGAACATTTTTTTTATGAAAACATTCATAAAAACATTAAAAACTCTCAAAGTCCTTTTCTTAAAATAGCTGATAATTTTGTATCTATATTGAAAGAGGAATATTCTGATAAATCGTCTTATATTTATGAAAAACGTTTATCTTTTAATTATCAAGAAACTATTGAAAGTATTGTTAACAAAACTATTGTAGATTGCCTATTAAAAAAGCATTTTCTTGAAGAAAAAAATTTAGAATTAACAACAGAAGACTTGAAATATATCGTCGAACGATTTGATAAAACAGAATCTGTTATCTTTTTTGACGAAGAGCATACTATATTAAAAACAACTAGAGAGTTTGAACAATATTTAGATTTTAAAGATAGAGAAGGTCTTAATGAGATTAATGAATTTTTAATTTTGAATTATCAATTTTAAATTTATTGCAATAATCAATGCTGTTATTTTCTTTTTGTTTAATGTTAAACTCTTATTTAAAAAGAAAACAGGAGCTTCATAATGTTTGAAAAAAAAGAACAAACAATACCTAATATTCACCTTAGAATTGATTCTACTGACTATATTTAGAAATAAATGACTCTTTTCATGAAAAATACTATTTTTCATAATTAAAAAACAATTAAAAATATCGACGATGTTGATATTTTTTTTTATTTGTTATATATTCCATTTTTTATTATTGAGGATTTACAATGAAAGGTATTAAAATATTATTTGCACTTGTCACTAGTGTTTTACTTTTAGGCTGTGAAAGCAAACCAGAAGTTCCGTATGAAGTTTATATCCAGACTCAGGAATATAAAGAAAATAACAAACCTGTATATATAAATACACTAGAAGATACAGATTATGTTGAAAAAATCACTTTTGAAGATGAATCGAAAGGTTATTCAAAAGAGTATATTGCTTCTATTATAGATAGCATGGGAGATGATAAAGGTTATTTTTATGGTGTATATTGCCACAGAGAAAATATTACACAGCAAACTTGTGTTAAATCGAAAATAAAAATTCCTTCTGAAAATAAAACAAAAGAATATCAAAATGAGAATGAAGATATTTTGATAATGAATGTTAAAGGGAAAGTTCGTGGATCATTAAGGAATAAATTTAATGCTGTTAAATTCGACGAAGTTAATATTGCTGATAACGACATATTATTCCCTCTTTCCGTTACAAACATAATTTCACTACAATTATTAAACAATGGATCAGATATCTTATATACACTTGATAAAAGCGATTATGGCGCAAGTGGCTATATCGTTAAATAAGTTTTAAACCGCAAATTCTTATTTGCGGTTTTTTTTGTCAAAACAATTCAATAATTGACTTCAACAAAACTAAAATACTAGATATGTTAGAAGACCCTATTAATCTATCGTTCTTCATAACCAGCACATATTTTAATAAAGATAGAATCTTTGAAGATTTTTTAAGTACACTATCTAACAACCCTTCTCTTTTTGATCCTGTATTAAGACAGAATCTAAAAAATGAAATTGATAAATTAAGATAAAACATAAGCCCTTTACACAAGGGCTTTTTTGTTATATTCTTGTGTTTATATATAAATTTAATAAGGATTATCATGACAAAGAAAAAAGAAGAAAACGAAACAGAAGTACCTTTTAATTTTGACTTAGAAAATATGAAAAAAGCATTGGCTTCTGAAAAAATAGAAGTTCCACATTTCGAATCAGAAGAAGATTTTGAGAAATGGCTTGATAGTGATATGGATTAAACAATATAATTAAATAAATTCAACGAGCCTTTATTTTTTAAAAATTTATAAAATATAAAACCTTGGTTTAACCAAGGCTTTTTTTGTTTTGTATATTTCGTTTTGTTATAATTTTATTTTTTTATTTCTTTTTGGAATATTGTTTTGAGGTTTTATAAACTTTTTGCTAATAAGATATTACAAAAAAAAATAAGAAGAAATTCTTTTATTCTTATATTTATTTTTATTTATAAGTTAGTTCCTTATTATACTTTAAAATAAAAGATTTTATTATTTTTCATATTTTGTTTATTTTCAATTTTATACTTCAAATTTATATTTTACTTTTTATTTTTATCCCGTCAAAAATAAAAAACAACCCTATTTTCGCTCAAAAATTTACTTGTTTAAACCCCTAGTTTTCTTGTGCTTTTTCCTAATTCTTTATAATGCATATTTAATTAACGTAATAATTTATATATAGGAGATATTATGGATTTAATATTAATAGGATTAAGTTTTGTATTCTTAAGTTTTTATTTTGTTTTATTTAAAATGAAAAAGAATGAAAAGAGTTTTAATTATCGAGTTTTTAGTGCATTAGCTGGTGGCTTATTTTTTGGTGGTGTTATTCAATACTTTTTTGGAACCAACAACCAAGTTGTCCAACAATTTTCAGAATTGATTTCTGTTTTTGGTGGTGGATATATTAAATTATTGAAAATGATAGTTATACCATTGGTATTGGTTGCTATGATTGCCGCTATAATGAATGTTGATGGTCAAAAAACATTATCAAAGATATCACCTAAAATCATTGGTGTCTTAATGGTAACTGTCTCTATTTCCGCATTGGTTGGGGTTGCCACAGTTTATTTATTCAATATAGAAGCTTCTAACCTTATTAGTGCTGCTGGTATTAATGAAGCCATTACAAATCGTGAAGATAAATTAATTGCAACGCAAGCATTTTTATCTAATACAAGTGTCAGCGATTTAATTTTATCAATTATACCAAGTAATATTTTTGAAATGTTAACTGGTTCTGAAAGAACTGCTACACTTTCTACTATTCTTTTTGGTATGTTTGTTGGGTTTAGTATATTAAAAGCAAAGCAATATAACCCAGAGAAAGTTCAGCCTTTTATTGATTTCATCAATGGTGCAAAAGAGGTTGTGTTATCAATGGTTAGAGAAATATTAAAATTAACACCTTACGCTGTGTTTGCTTTAATGACTACATTTATGATGAAGAACAATCTATTTGCTTTATCTGAAATGGGATTCTTCCTTATTGCTAGTTACTTTGCAATTGGTGTAATGTTTATTATTCATTTTATTATTGTTGGTGTATTTGGATTATCTCCTACATTATTTGCTAAAAAGATCTCACCAGTTCTATTATTTGGTTTTGGTTCTCGTTCAAGTATGGCGGCACTTCCATTTAATGTTCAAACACAAAAAGAAGCATTAGGTGTTGACGAAGAAACAGCAAATTTATCTGCTACATTTGGAACAAGTATTGGTCAGAATGGTTGTGCTGGTATTTATCCAGCTATGTTAGCTGTAATGGCGGCACAAGTTATGGGGATTCCTGTTGATTTCTTTTTTATTCTACAATTGGTTCTTGTTATTGCCATTACTTCCTTTGGTGTAGCAGGAGTTGGTGGTGGTGCAACGTTTGCTGCAATAGCTGCTCTTACTATTATGGGTTTAGATATTTCGATAGTCGCTCTATTAATTTCTATTGAAGCATTAATTGACATGGCAAGAACAGCACTTAATATTTCAGGATCTATGTTGTCTGGGCTAATTACTGCCAAAACAAATAATACATTAAATGTAGAAACTTATAATTCAGAAGATTATATTGTTGATTCTAAATAGGATAAGATCCTGAAAAATAGAAGCCTTTTCTCTAAAGGCTTTTTCTTGTTTTTTATTTTATTTTGATATTTTCTTTTTTTATTCACAAAAAAGCTTAAAAGAAAAGAGAACCAAAAGGTTCTCTTTTTTTATCTCAATTTGCGAACATTGTTATTGTTTTTCTTAACTCCGTCCAAACCATTTTTTTCTTTATATTTATTTACTTTCTTTTCAATGTATTTTTGTTTTGAATAAGATATTTCTTCTTCAAACGACTGGTTTTCATCACCTTCGTCTATATCGCAACCTATTGATTGTCTTGCTGCTAATGGCTTTTTCACAAGAACGTCTTCATAAGTTGTGTCATTGACATATTGCATTTCACCGTCTTTCCAGAACTCTTGTGAAGCGTCATCCAAATGAGTTTCTTCCAGTATTTTATGACGTGAATATGTTTTTACTGCTGGTAATCCACCTGTTCTATGTTTTTCTCCGTTTTTATACCAAACTTCAGAATAATTTTCACCTTCGCAATCACCTGATAGTTTTATTTTCGTAGAATATACGTCTTCGCCTATTTTCCTTACTACGTATTTAACATTTTCATAATAGTCATCTTCTTTTTTTCTTTCGTTTTGGAATTCTAATAACTCACCTTCGCTATCATTCTTTAACGCTTCCCAAGATTCCCATTTAGGTTCTACTTCCACCAATCTATTTTCTAATGCGAACTTTGTCATCATTTTATGAAAATCTTCATAATTATTTTTTCTATAACGAAAATCAAAAGCCTCTATATAAGTTTTTAATTCTACTGGAAAGTTTATTCTTGTTGCTTTTTCCAATCCTTCTTTAATATCGTTATCTGCAGCAGCCGCACTTGCATAATGATAATCTAATTCTGCTTGCATTTGTCTATTATCATATTCTAATGTCGTTTTAATTGGTGAAACAGACAGTATATCTGCAAGATCTAAATCTCGTTTTGATATTAATTCAGCCAATTCTTCTGTCATATAATCAGCTACTTTTTGGTTATTACCGATAATTGTTTTTACATCAGAGTTTAATCTTTCTTCTATACCGAACTCTTCACCACGCATTATTGAAACACAAGCTTTAACCCAAATATATTTTCTTCTATACTCTGATTCTGTGGCTTTACTTGAATATTCCTTCAACGCTTTTTTCACTTCTGAAGTTCTTATTGTTGTGGGTTTGGGAACATTCAGATTCTCCCTAATGAATTCTCTTATTTCATCTTGGTTTTTTTCAAGATTTTCCCTTATATAGTTGAAATTATATTCTTCTTTTTCTAATTCTCTTCTTATACCTTTTAATGGTTGAAGAAAATCGTTTTTTTTCATTAATACATGAAGTTTTATTTCATCTTCTTTGAAACCTAGTTTCTTTCCTTCTTTTGTATCTTCAAATCCTGTTCCATTTTCAAGAGCATTCTTTAATTTTTCTTTTTCACTCATTATTTTAACTCCTCTGATCTAATAATTACATTATATCATAAAAAAAATATATTAAAAAAGATCCCTTTCGGAATCTTTTTAGTTTTGTTGGTTAAACATAGAAGTCTTTTAAATGTGTCTTACTAAAAGAATAATATGGATTTTTTCCAGCCCAAGGTTTTCCTTTCAATTTAATATAATCAAAAAACTCTCCCGACTCTAAAATCTGCTTGATTTTATCGGCTTCTTCTTCTGTTTTAAAACCTAATACAAAACCTGAAGATATCATAAATTCGTCTTCTTTTAATATCTTATGACAAACATATTCTTGTGTTGCCATTAATGGTAAAAACAAAAAGCATTTTTCTTTTTTCTTATTTAGACCTTGTTTTCTACCATAAGCATACCAGCTTTCATATTTATCAACTTTACCTTTATCTCTTTGATCTAATTCTGGACGCATAGCCAATAAATATTCGTAAGCAAAAGGAAATTTTAACCTCAATTCTTCTTCTGGCAAGATTTTATCATCCTTATAAGGGTAAATGATTTTAAATGATTTGTTCATTTTTGTTATTTTGTAAAAATCAACGCACAGTTCTTTTTCTATTTTATAATCAACATCATTATATCTTTGTATGTAATATTCTTGTTTACCAATTTTTTCTTCTCTTGGTGATTCAATCAAATAGATTTTATCTTTAAGTGTTGCAATACTTCCATAACAACTATAAAGATCGACAATTGAAGATTTACCTTCTTTGTTTGAATCTAATTCTGAAAAGAACCAGTGATTATCTTCAAGTGATTCTTTGTTTACTGATATTTCTTTTTCTGTTAAGTCTTCTTTATATTTAACCTTTGAGGTATCAGCTAGTTTATTTGTTTTATAGATTGAAGTGTATGTTCTAGCATTATCAAATATCAACTTGCTCTTAAAGTCTATAATAGATTCAATGGTTGGTTTTAGTTCTTTTCTTAATGCTTTTGCTGACTTGTTATAAATATAGCTATTTGGAACAATAAATGAAGATATATCTGAAATTTTACTCATTAACTCCATAAATGCATAATAAATATCTACATTACCTGTTTCGCAAGATTTATAATTGCTTCTTAATTTTTCTAAATAAGATTCTTCCAAGTTCTTTGTTCTAATGTATGGTGGATTACCAAAGGCGAAATCGAAATCATGTTCAAAATTGAAGAATAATGTATCTGAAACTTGAAGGTTGTCATAAGATACATCTAGAATATTTTTCTTTTCAAAATAAATGGTTAGTAGGTTTTTTAGATCTGCTATATTCTGAGCATTTACGTCGAAACAAAATACTTTTGATTCAAACCATTCTTTTAAGTCAGAGCCTTTTAATTCAAAAGCTTTTTCTATATATTCAATAAGAGAAAACACGAATACACCGTGTCCAACAGAGGGTTCTATAATAGTTTTTTCTGGATTATATCCCAAACCAGAGACAATATGATCAGCAATGTATTTTGGGGTGTAGATAACACCTTCTGTTTTTTTATCATTTGTTGTATTTGCCAAATCAAGGTTTTTTATTGCTTCTTCTAGTGATATTTGACCTTGTTTATAACTATTAAGTATATCCATTTAAGTAATTTCTCTCTTCTTTATTAACCTTATTAAAATATTATATCACAAGCAAAAGTAAATGGCTAAATATACTTTTGTTTAACCATTATTTTGTTTTAAATTAGTACATTTTTACAGAACCTTTTTTACAATGACCTATATGGTGTCCTGTAATCCAGCGAAAACAATTTAAATCTTTTATGTTAACTTTTGAATTTGTTTTCAATGTTTTCCAATCTTCTTTTAATTCTTCTTTTGTGTTTGAATTATATTTTAAAAGAAGATCTAGTTCTAATTTACCTTCTTCATTAAAGCCTGTTATTGAAATATATTCTCTAGGTGTCTCATTTTGAGACTGCCTTAAAGATGTTTGTTGTTCTTTTGGAATACGAATTTCAAATTCTTGGCGAGTATCATTAGTCTCTTCCGCACTTAACTCGAACTTTTCTAATACTATATAAGGTCTTTCTTGGTATCCAAACATATCATTCTCTCTCTTAAAACTTACTTTATTATACAGGTTTTTGCATAAGAACAAAAGTTTTTTATTGTTTGTTTTTATTGTTTGTTTTTATTGTTTGTTTTTATTGCTTGTTTTGTGATTTTTTCTTTATATTCCTCTAATTCTTTTTTCATTTTTTCTTCTAATTCTTTTTTTATTTTTTCCTCTAATTCTTTTGTTTTCTTTTCTAATTCTGCTTTAACTTTTATATTTTCTTCTTCCAATAAATCAGCCCTTTTCTTTTCTGCACATTTTTCTCTTTCTTTTTCTATTGCATTAATTGATGATTCTATCCCTGATTTCTTTGTATTTGATATTAGTTTATTATTATTTTTAAAAGCCTCTTTTAACTTATCACTAAGTTCTTCAGGATTTATATTGTTTTTAGATAAAAAATTATTCTCTACTCCATTTAAAAAATCTATTTCATAATTTTTAACAACAAAATGTAAAATTTCAGATATATTTTCTTGCGATTTTAGATCCAAAAATGAAAGGTTTTCTTTTCCATTTTTACCTAATAAAAAAGTTTCAAGGACATAACAATCAATTTCGTCCATTTTTATTTCTCTTAATTTTATTGCATTTATATCTTTTGATTTAGAATAAACATTAAGTTTAACACAAGAATCTGCAAACTTATTACAAAGATTTGGTGACATTTCCTTCTTATCCATATTTTTTAAATAATGGTTTTTCATTAATGCTGCATATTGAAACAAGGATTCTTTTTCTTCTAAATTTAATTCTTTTATGTTTTTATAAATTGAATCTGAATCTTCTATTTTTCTTGATTTAGAAACATTTGATACTCTATAAAGACACAATACAGATTCTGATTTAAAAATAGGGTTTATATTCGCTATTTTCATAAGCATATCGAAATCTTTTTCTGTTAAAAGATCAGCATTTTGCATTTTCTTATAACCTACTTCTTCTGTTATACTTTCATTTTTCTTGTTTTTTATGTGATCATTTAATTCAAACATATTAATTTCGTTTGCATTTTTTTCAAGAAAAATTGAAATATATTTGATTGGATCACCTAATATCTCATTCTGGATTTGATTAAACTTTGCCAGATTTCCTTTTTTATCGTCCAAAACATTTGGAAAAGTCTTTTCAAATGATTTTACAATTGCTTCTCTTATGTTTTCATTTCCATTTAATAAATTTTTATTACCTTTAGATTCATTGAATAAATCCAATAAATAAGGATCTTCTACAAGACTCTGATTTAATACAGAACATAATAAAAGATTACCTAATGGATGTCTTATAACACTATCTTTCTCTATATTTATACTTTTATCAGAAGTCGCACATATTAATACTTGCGATATCTTATTATTCTCTTTTTTAAATTTTTTTAAATCTTCCAATGTTTCTATTTTTGATAATACTTTCTTTTGTTTATCTGTATATGAAGCTATATTTATAAAAAGAAGCCCGTCAGCTTCACCACCAGCATTTGTTTTAGAATATAAATAATCACCCCCTGATTTTTTATTTCCTGTTCTTTTATATATTTGTGTTGGAGAAGATTCAGATACTGTTTGTAATATCTGATCTATCCATATTGTTTCTGCATTTTCTGGATCTTCCTTTTTGTTTTTTATATATTCTTTTGTCAATAACTCCAAATGCTTTGAACCATAATCTGTTACCGCATAATTTTCATAAAAAACATTTAATGTTGATATTAATTCTGCACGATCTTTTGTCTCTAAACCTATAAATAAATGTTCTAATCTTTGTTTTATAAGATTTCCTGATTTTGAAGAATCTTTAAAAATAAAGGTATTTTTAAATAAAACATTTAGGTCTTCACTCGTCCTGTAGTTTTCTAGTTTTTCTTGATAATCTTCGATTACATTTTTATTAAGGCTCACTTCTTTTTTATCTGAAAAAATCGTATTTATAAAATGTTTTCTTCTCATTGTTTTAGGAAGATTATTATGATATATTTCTTTTAATCCTTTATTTATAAATTCATAATTATCTTCTATTTTTTCAATGAAATCAGATGGAAGATTACTCATTTCTAGCATTTCTTCAATATTGTCTTTATTGTCTCTAAATCTTTTTATTTCGTCATAAGTAATATCAGTTAAACGCTCTATCTCAAACTGATCTTTTTCTTCCAATAGGTTTATTTTTTCATTTAAATCATTAAGCTTTGAATCAATTTCTGACATATAATATCTTACAAATTTTGTTACATTTTCTTGCATTGTTTTTTTCGACATCTAAACCTCTTTAATTTATATATTTATACTTTATCATAAATAATATTTTTGTCACTTTTTCGGTTTTTTAATAGTTAAAAAATTGGTCTTCTATTAGAGATATTTCAATATTTTTCCACACTGCTCTTGTGAATCTTCGTTCTAATTTTAATATTTTACACTCTGTTTCGTCATCTATTTTTTTCCATTCTGCACCAGTCATTCTTAACCTTAATTCTTTTAAAATTACTGGATCAGATTTCAAAGCTTCCTTCATATCCTTCTGGATTTCTTTCAGCTCTGAGTTTTTCTTTTGTAATAATTTTTTTAAGACTTCTCTATCTCTTTCTTGTTTTATTCTATCTCTCTCTGCAAGAGAATGTGCTAATTCTTTACGGGTTTTATCTAGTTATAATTCGATTTTGTCTTTCAAAATAATATTTCCTCAAACATATGAATTTTTACATTCTATCAATTTTTGATTTATTTTTCAACAAAAAAACCTCCCAAGAAAAGGAGGTTTTTTGTTTTAAATTATATTTTTTATTAATTCAAAATCTTCAATATCGAATAAAATTCTTTCATTTGTTCGTCTATCTTTGACTTCAACTTTATTTTCTTTGGCTACTTTATCACCTAAAACAATTTGTTTTGTCATTCCAAACATATCAGCTTCCATAAACTTTGCACCAGCACGAACTTTTCTATCGTCTATCAAATAAGAAACATTGAATTGTTCTAATTTTGATATCAAATTTGAAAGAATTTTTTCCATTTCTTCTGACTTGCCTACTTTTAAAATATGCACTTTATAGGCAGATATTGATTTATCAAATATCATTCCATATTCGTCATTATTTTTTTCTATATAAGCGGCAATTAAACGGCTTGTTCCTATACCATAACAACCCATATGAAGTATTTTCTTACCTTCACTTGAATCCCAAGTTAAATCAAATTTTTCAGAATAGTTTGTTCCTAACTGAAAGATATGACCAACTTCAAGAGCTTTGCGTTTTTTGATATTTCCAACCCAGTTTATTTTGTCGGCAACTTCCTCATTTGCTGATTGACCTGATTCATCTGTCCAAATAATATCATCACCTATTTCAGTGAATACCATTAATTCTTCTGATATCGAACCACCCATATCGCCATTATCAGCTTTTACAAATGAATATTCTAAACCTAATTCGTCTAAAAAGTCTGACAATGCTTTCTTTGTATCATTGTAAGCATTTTTCATATCTTCTTCTGTTAATGAAAAAGAATAAGCGTCCATCATTTTAAACTCTTTAGTTCTAAGAACACCACCAGCAGCTCTAATTTCATCTCTTAATTTTATTCCATGTTGGAATATTGTGACGTTATTATTGTTTAAGGCGAAGTTCTTTGCTGTAAAATCACAGCTTTTAATATATTCCGTTGCCACTTCTTCTGCAGAAGCTGCCAATGTGAATAAGTTATCTTCTCTTGATTTTGTTGTAAACATAGCACCAGAATTTTCACCTTGATAAAGGTCAAAACGTCCTGATTGCTTCCACAATTCAGTGCTTTGTAATAATGATAATTGGACTTGTGTTGCTCCGATTTTTTCTAAATGTTTATTCATTAAACCTTCAATATTATTGATTGTTTTTGTCATAAAATGACCGTAATGATAAACACCAGCAGAGTGTTGAGTGATAAATCCAGATCTTTCTAACCATTTATGGCTAATATTAAATGCTTTCGATGAAAACTCCTTGCGAGTTTTCACTGCTAATTTTGATTGTTTCATTTTATTTTCCTCGTTTAATCAAATTGTAAAATTAGAATACTTTAAGCGTTCGAACTATTGTCGAATAAAAATATTAAATTCTACCACGAGGGAACAAAATGAAATTTTAGCATTGTCTTTTTCTCTTTACCTTAGATTTATTAGTTGATTTCTTATATACTAACATTATAACACTTTTTAAGTCAACAAAAAATTTAAATAAAAAAACGAAGCAAAAGCTTCGTCTCTTTAATTATGGTCTCATTCTGTTTTTTCTTTTAGGTTTTTGCGCTGGCTTTACCTCTAACGTTCTTTTGCTGTATGCTTTTTCACCTATCTCTAAATTATCATATCTTGTTTTACAATATGTTAATAATGTTGAAGAGTTTCTACCATCCATTCCAAAAGTAACTATTTTTGTCATATCTTCTTTATTTAAATCTGTATTAATTGAAACTGTTAACATTGGTTTATTATCTTTGGTAAATGTTGTATCAATCTCTTTCACATCACACCAATAATGGTCTTTCATTCCTTTTTCTTCAAATTTCATTAGTATTTGATCGCCAACTTTTACATCTTCTATGTTCGGCACATTTCTAGCTTTTTTGTGTATGATATTAGAAACATTATGTTGATACTCAGCTTCTTCTGATAGTTCTTTAACTTTCTCTTTTATATTTGAACCTAATATATAATGTCTTTTTTCTGCAGGGCTTAATGGCTCTTGGTTAACTAGTTTTTTAATTGCTTTCAGATCATTTTCATCAAAAAGGTCGTCTTCTTCTAGTAGATTTAATTTTAAATCCCAACCTGCTCCTAACAAGTAATGTCTCTTTTCTGCTACAGACATTTTCTCTTCGTTTAAAAGCATTTCCAGTGCTTTTATATCATCATTGTCCAGTATATCTTTATACATTGTATTTTTCTCCTTAAAGTATATAATCTTATTATATCATATATTTAAAACCTTGATATTGTTTTTTTAAAGAAATTATTATTTTTCTTGTATACAAACCTTTGTTTGTGCTATAATTGCTAAATTATTGAAGTTAAAAAGGTTAAAAAATGAATTGTATTTATGATCTAAAAAAATTAGAGAAAGTTGAAAGAATTAATGACTTAATGGAAAGAGAAACCAATACTAATTATTGGTTAAAGCTTGTTAGCACTGATAATACTAATCCCTTAATCTCAACTTGGTTTAAAGGTATTATAAAATACAACAGCAGTCAGTTCGTTATCTTTCAAAAAGAAGAAGACTCAAAAGAATATGTTGCAGACCTTACAAAAGAACAATTGTTAGTTTCAAAGTTTGATGAAACAAATAACGCAATTAAAGAACTAGAGTCTATTATTCACAATTATGAAGATGAAACACGTATTTTGCTAGAAACAAAATTAACAAAGATAAAAAGTGCTGACCGTCTTCTTCAAAATTACACTTTGAATATTTCTGAAAGTAATAAAACATTATTTACTGGATTAAAGAATGGCACTGCGTTTCTTAAAAATGTTACTATTCCTAATGGTACTGATCTTGTTCAGCTTAATGTTCAAAAAGATACCGTCGTCACTGCTTCGTTCTTAATTCCTATTATTGAGTTTTTAAGAAAAGAAAACGTTGCTTTTGTTGAAATGTTAGACTTTGAAAGAAGTTTAGAATTATCAAGAGCTATGTCAAGAATCTCAATCAGAACAAAATTTTAATACTTGTATTAAAATTGTATGTTTTATTTGTTATAATAAGGCAAATCTAACCAGTAGAGTTTTATATTACGACAAAGAAGAGAAAAAACGCATAGAAGAATTAGAAGCCTCTTATGTCTAATTGAAAAAAAGTCTCTCCAAGGGACTTTTTTCATGATTTTAATTTTTTAGCGGATTGAAGTTTATGACGATTTTGTTGTAATTTCTCAAAAGGTTTTTCTGCTCTATTTAATATGCAAGCTACAATAGCTTGATAATTTATTTTCTTTTTTTATAAATAATTCATTAGTTTTTTAACAAAAAAAAGAGCCACTCACTGACTCTTAATTATTAGATATTCATTTTTTTTATTTTTTTATTTGCAAAATGATGTTCTGCAATGCTAACTATATTATTTATACCAAAATATATTCCCAATATTGAAGGAGAATTTATTAAGAACACAAATGTCATTACTGTTGGTATTGCTATTAACCATACGTTTATATCTGAAACGCTGTCAAAAGATAATACCATTAATATCGAAAGAGATAAAGTAACGATAAATGTCAATATCACATCTGGATTTAATACATTTTCTATCCAAACAAATTTTCCAGCGAATGTTTGTTTTTGAATCACACTAAACATACCCAAACCTAGAACACTTTGAACAATTGTTACAATCATTGAATCTTTATTTATCAATTTTACATCATGTTTTTTATATAAATCTTGTGTTTTATTAATTAGTGTACTTGCGTCATCCTTATAACGTTCTTTCAAAACTTCAAGTTCTGGTTTTAATTTATTAAGTTTTTTTCTCTTTTGATGATTATCAATAAGCATTTTCGACTTTAATGGCGACAAAATAAACCTAAATAGCAATGTAAATAATATTATTGCAATAGCAGAGCTTACTCCTAACTCCATTGTCATTAGTGTTATCAATTGTGTTAATATATTGGTAAAAGATTCCCAAATCATTTTTTTCCTTTTTTTGTGTTTGTTTAATATAGAACATTTATTTTACATTTTTTGCATTTTTGACACAACGATCAAAAATGAAAAATTATGTTTTGAAATACATTGTGAGTTATAATACATACTCTTTATTTTCAAATGTTTTTTTTGAAGAAAAACTTATATTTCTTGTAAATGTATTGAAATAATGTTATTATAGTGTTTCAAAATAAAGGAGTTTTATTATGCCTAACTTATCCAATTTTTTTCAAAATTTATCCAATACTTTTGTTGTATTTATTGGTTTCGCATTCTTTTTTCTTATCGCTTCCATTGTTTGGATTGCAATCAAAGATCGTTTTCAAGAAAAACATAGTCTAAGACGAAACTACCCTGTTCTTGCTCGTTTTCGTTGGCTTTTTGAATATTTAGGTCATTTTTTTCATTACTACATGGTTAGTGGAGACAGAGAGGATAAACCATTTAACAAAGTTGAAAGAACTTATGCTTATAAATCAGCAAAAGGTAACAACAGAAATGAAGCCTTTGGTTCCACATTAGATCTAAAAGATATGGATTTTGCTTTTGTTAATTCACAATTTCCTTACTCTGGCGAACAAAAACTTCCTAATGAAATCGTTTATGGAAAAAGGACAAAGAATCCGTATACTAGTGGTTCTAGAATTAATATTTCAGCAATGAGTTATGGTGCGCTTTCAGACGTTGCTATCTTGTCGTTAAGCCAAGGTGCAAAAATGGGTGGCTTCTTAATGAATACAGGAGAAGGCGGATTCTCTAAATTTCATATTCAGGGTGGTGCAGATATTATTTATCAAATTGGTACTGCAAAATATGGCTGTTCAAATGAAGATTTAACCCTAAATCCAGAAAGACTTAAGAAACTTGCTTCTAATACACAAATCAAAATGTTTGAAATTAAATTAAGCCAAGGTGCAAAACCAGGAAAAGGCGGTATTTTACCAAAAAACAAAGTAACAAAAGAAATTGCAGAAGCTCGTGGTATTCCTGTTGGAGAAGCGTCTATTTCTCCTAACGCTCATAAAGAAATTAAAAATGTTAATGATTTGGTTGAGTTTATATCTAGAGTAAAAATAATCACTGAGAAACCAGTAGGATTTAAACTATGTCTTGGTAATATTAACCAATTTGATGAAATAATTAATGCTTTTAAATCAAAAATAATGGAGTTAGAAGATAAAGGCGAAAATGCAGATCATTATTATCCTGATTTTATTACTATTGATAGTGCAGATGGTGGAACAGGTGCTGCTCCATTAGCACACATGGATAATATGGGTATGACATTAAAAGAAGCATTACCTTCAATTAGTCAAATACTCAATAAATATAATTTGAAAAATGATATTAAGGTTATTGCTAGTGGTAAACTAATAACACCTTCAGCTGCAGGTTGGGCTTTTGCACAAGGTGCTGACGCTATTAATATTGGACGTGGATTTCTGTTTTCATTAGGGTGTATTCAAGCTCGTTTGTGTAATAAAAATAAATGTCCTACTGGTATTACTACACATAAAAAGAAATACACAAAAGGTCTTGTTCCTGAAAATAAATCTATTCGTGTTATGCAATATCACAAACATTTAACAGAAGACATTATGGGAATTGCACATTCTTGTGGTGTATCGAGTTTCGATTTGTTGACTAAACAACATATTCGAAATGTTAAAATTGATATCAATAACATTCATTAAATAATTATATTATCCAAGCTCGCAACCTGCGAGCTTTTTAATATTATTGTGCTATTTTTTTTACTTGATTTTTTTTACTTGTTATTTATAATCAAACTTAGATTTAACAAGGACATGGAAATGAGTAAATCAAGAGAATTGGATCAATTTTATACAAACCCAACTTTAGCAAAAAAATATTATGAATTTTTAAATGATAAATATGATTTATCAAGTTTCTTTTTAATAGAACCAAGTGCTGGCGAAGGCAGCTTCAGTTCTTTATTTCACAAAGATTCTATTGCTATGGATCTAGAACCAAAAAAAGATTATATAAAACAATCTGATTTTTTTGATTTCTCTATCGAATCTATAAATAATTCAAAACCTATTTTTACCATTGGTAATCCTCCATTTGGTAAAAATTCGTCATTAGCAATCAAGTTTCTAAATAAATCAGGTGCGTATTCTGATTATGTTGCCTTTGTCCTTCCTAAAACCTTTAAGAAAACCTCTATACAAAATCAAATCAATCTGAATCTACATTTGGTTTTTGAAGAAGATTTACCTAAGAATAGCTTTCTTCATAATGGTGAAGCCTATGATGTTCCTTGTGTTTTTCAAATATGGAAAAAAGAAGATTTTAAAAGAGAAAAGATAATAGAAAAAAAGACAAGTGAATTATTTGATTTTTGTAAAAAAGAAGACGGTGATTTTGCAATAAGAAGAGTAGGTGGTCTTTCTGGTAAAGTTCTAGAAGATTTTGAAGAATACAAAGAAGCTTCACATTACTATTTAAAAACAAAAGGTTTCATTGACAAAAAGTTATTAATTCAAGCATTTAAAGATTGTTATCAAGAATTTCAAAAAGCAGCCAAAAATACTGCTGGCAATCCTTCATTATCGAAAGGTGAATTAATTAAAATTATAGAACTATATTTCTATAAATAATGAAGTTTTTCTCTTTCAATCAAGAAAATAACAATAAAACTCACATTCGTATGTGAGTTTTTTCTTTTATTTTTTATATTTTTTTGATATAATCATAAAATTATTCAACAGAAGGTTTTTATGAAATATAATTTTAATTACACAAGAGCTGTTAATGATTTTTATGAAAATATTATTTTGTTTACTGTCAAAAAGAAAACGATAAAAGATATTTTTCCAAAATCTCTTTTTGAAAAACATTTTGGCAACGGTTTTTCAACTTATAATCAAGAACAATTTTATGAAAAAGGTTATCATAGATTTCAAGAGATTTTCTTTAAAGAACTTTTAACAAAAGATGAAGATTTTAGAGTAAATCTTATTTTTAAAGAAATAAACCATTCTGGCAACATTGATTTTCTTAAAACCGAAATTTTAAAAGAAGCCATGAATAAAAATTTCAATGAATATAAAGAAGGCAAAAAAAACTTAAAAGAAGCGATTGCGAGAGCTGATTCTATTAAAAAAGGAAAGAAAACAAAAACTTTCGTTGAATTTGTTAAAAATTATAATGAAAAAGACTTTTCCAATCATTTTTTTCATTGCGAAATAGAAAAATTAAATAAATTGTGTCAGGAGAAAGAGTAATGAATATTAATTTTGAAGAGCTAATTATTTGTGATGAAATGGAATTTGTCGATTCTTTATTTGAGATTGCAGAGGAAATCGATAAAAAAGAAAATCTTTGCACGAACAAACATAATATATTGTCCAAACGAGTTTATAGAGACGGTATCGAAGCTTATGATATTAAAAAGAAAAGCGTAAAGAAAGTTTATGTTCCAGAAGCGAAAATTGAATATACAGTTAATAAAAGAGAACCTTTGAAAGAAGAAGCAAAAGAAATCTTAAAAAGTGAACTTTTAGCTGTTTCTCTTGATTTCAAAGAAGTTGATTCTACTTTAAAATCCCTTGCTGAAAGGTTAGATTTAGAAGAAGAACATTTTCAATATATTAACAATGAACATGAAAAAACACGACAAACTAATAATTTAAATGAAGCAATCAACAAAGGGGATTTATTTTTAGTCGAACGAAGAGAGATTGTTTTTGATTCAGAATATGTTGAACCAGAGCTTTTTTTTGAAAAGACAAAAGATATTGAAAAATACGACTTCATTTCTTATGCTTATTATTTATTAGAGGAAGATAGTGCCACTAATGATGGAGTTCTTATTGTTAAAATGTTTGAATATTTATTAGATAAAAAACTTATTAATGATACAGAAGTAAAACTATTGATAAAAAGATATAATCGTGAAGTAGAAAGATTCTACAAACAGCACCTTTATAGAAATGTTAGTATATAATCAAAAAAAGACCTGAGAAGGTCTTTTTTTATTTTGTTTTTATATTTTTATTTTTATATTTTCTTTGTTTATTGATAAAAAAAGTCTTTTTTTTGTTATTTTAAATTATTATGATAATTTATAATTAATTAATCTATTTGAAAGGAGTCATTATGGGTTTATTTGATAAATTAAAAGGATTATTATTTAAAGAAAATCAGGAAGAAGATATTGATTATGAATTAACGCAAGAAAATTTGCAGGATAATGATATCGACTGGCCCAACCTTGATCCTAACCAAGAATCAGCATACTGGAATAGAGACGAACCCGAAGATAATGGTGTTGCACCAAATGAAGCCAAAGCAAGCACTGGTGTTTACAACCAAGAAAAAAAACTATTAGACGATATTAAGAAAGAAATCGAGCCTAACAATACAGAAACAAAAAAAGTAAATAATTTTAGAAAAAATAAATTTACTCGATAAATATCTTTTTTGTTTTTCTATTTAATGATATAATAAATCCTTATTTCTATGGGGATTTATTAATGTTTGAAAAAGAAACTTCTTATTGTTTTTATGATAGAGAAAACAATTCTTTATTTGTTCCTAATTCTAGTTCTAATCGTATCTCAAAAAATGAACTACACGAATCTATTTATATAAAACCTTATGGTGGAGACCTTCCACATCTTAAAAATATTTGGAATACTGCTCGTTGTGTTTATCATTCTCCTGCATTAACTCTTTTTGATTTTGAAGACGAGCCTTTTGAATTAACAATCAAATCAATTTTAGGGGATAAATTTATTTTTAATAAAAATAAATTTGAAGTCTACCCTATGATTCTTGAGGAATATAGTTTTTTTAAATATGTAAAAGGATTAAATTCTTTGAACAATCAAAATCTTGAAAAATTTTTCCCTAATTTTAATATTGAAGAAGTTAAAGAAGAAGATATTTCAGCTTGTCTTTCATTATTTAATGACGATTTAAAGAAAAGTTTAAGAGGTGTTATTGAAAGAACTAAGTATTACAAAAAGAAAGTTAATGATATAAGACTTGATAAATCTTTCTATTTTTGTAATATAAAAGAAATAGAAGATTTAGATATTGATAAGCATGAATTAAACCCTCTTATTGAATTTATTATTTTAGAAGTCAATAGAGATTTAAGAATAAAAGAGTCAGATATTGAAAACTTTCATATAAAAATAATGCAAAATTACCCAAATATAAAAGGTTCTAGCATTTATGGAACTGAAAAACAAAAGGAAATCTTTAATTCTGCTTATAAACGATATAATTTATAAATAAGGATTTTCATGGACAAATTATTTGAAAAAATACTTTCATTTTTAATTTTAACTGCATTTATGGGATTAAGTTTTGTTATTTTTAACATTAATGAATATGAATATAAAATTAAAGCGAGAGAATTTAAAAAAGGAATCATTGTAGAAACATATAAAATACCACAATGGTTAAAAGAAAATAGTGAATGTGAAGAATTTTCAATATTAAAACAATATAAATATACAATAACAGAATGTACAAACAAAGATAAAACTTTTTATTTCAAAGAAGATACTGGATTAAAATCAAAAGATATTGAATATCTATACCATTATGTTGAAAAAACTGATCTTATTCATATTTATGTTTCAATGAATACATTCAATGAAAGTTCAAGGGAAGAACTTTCTGAAATTGTAACAAATGACTTTGCCAATTTTTTAGGCGTTCAGTTTGAAAAAAAAGAAGAAGATAAAACAAAAGAAAAATCAAGCTTTACTATGATAAAAAAAACTAATCTAAAAGAAGACCAGCCTAATTTTACAATCATAAAAAAAGAAGATAAAAAGAAAGAAACTTTCTCATTAATAAAGCAAAATAAATAAAAAAAGCCATGTCGCTATGGCTTTTTTTGTTTTTATAATTTATTAACTCTTTTATTATTCTTTTTTTGTATTAAAATATTTTTAAAAGGAATTAAAAAGGATGATTTTAATGAAAAACAAAATTTTAATTACACTTTGCTTACTCTCAACCTTTTCATTTGGACAAAACTTTGTAGTTGTTGTTGATGATGAAAATATAAAAACTAGAGAATATTTTGAAGTGATTGAGGAGGCAGGGGAATGGCAAAACAATGGAGCTAAATATAATTGTTCTTACTCTCCTTTGAATAATGATTACTACAAAGACGTTTCTTTCTCACAAGATTCTAATTGTCAGCAAAATCAAAAAAGGGAAGTCAATGTTTACCATAAAAGTCTTGGCAGCGAACATAAAATATTTATAGAAACAAAAATAGAAAACCAAACAATTTCAATAAATGAAACAAATTCTGCATTAGGAACTTATTTAGCAAGCTCTTGTAAAGACGTTGTTGATCATTATGGTAAAGATGGCAATGGTGTTTATGAAATAACAGAAGGTAATGTCTATTGTGATATGGATTATAAAGATGGAAGTGGATATAAAAGAACACATCTATATAACCCAGATCGCACATTGTTAGGTAGCTGCACTTACTGGAAAGACACTCGTGCAGAATGGTGTTCTAATTATACCGATACTGTTTATTTTAATTTAAACAAAGAAAATTATGCATATATGGAATACGTAACTTATAATTATGCTGGAACGCCACATAATGGTAATTCGTCTATTATTACTGTTGATGGAATAGATAAATCATATAACTTACTCTCTCCTGTATTACACTCTATTGATTTATCAAACAATCACAATGGCAACAATAAAAAAATGATTATACGATTTACTCATGATGCTAATATTCCTGGTGACAACAATATGGGTGTTAAAGAAATATATCTTTATGAACAGTAATAATTATCAATTAATATTAATAAAAAAACCCGCACTTACGGGTTTTTATTTTGTTATACTTAAAATTTAACTGTTGTTTTATTCAATTTAATATCAAACATAAAATTCAATTTTTTTAAATTATCCGATTCTTTTTCTGTTAAAGCATTTTTTTCCATTTGTTTGTTTTCCAAAACTGAAAGTACAACAGATCTATTATCTTCTGTAATTCCATCTGTCGGATAATCCATCCCAAGTATTTCTTTAACCAGAATGATATCTTTTTTCAACTCTTCTGATTTTTGTTTTTCTTTTTCATGCATTTTGGAACGTTTTAAATAATTTTTGGTATTTCTCTTTAAAGTATGTAATATAATTTTTAATTCATCATCTTCATTCATCTTTAAAAAGTCAAAAATGTTATAAGTTAAAATATTTTCATAAGATTTATTTTTTATGTATAAAATTAAATCTGTTTCAAAAATTTCAATACTATTTTCGTCTGACCAATTTAATAATTTTTCTTTATTTATCTTTAAATTAATTGACATTTCCTTTTTGACATTATTGACTAATTCAGGTCTACTTATTATTTTATATAAAGACGTTGACACTACTTTTTCTATTTCATTTACATCTTTATATTTTTTCAAGGCTATTGTATTAGGGTTTCCATATATTTTTACATCTCCAACATTTTTATCCATAAAGAGATAGTTACATTTATTTATAATATTTAATTTAACCAAAGCAGGACGACTTAAAACTAATTGTTCTGCATTTAAAATTATTCCATTAAATTCATTCTGAACCATAGAAGAAAAATCCATACATTTTATTAAATTGAAAATATAACCTTTTCCAAGATTAACTTCAGAAAAAGAACCAAATGTTTCCAATTTTGATATTAAATAGGTGTCTATTTTTAATTTTGAACTATTTAATTTAAATTTAATTTTTTCTTTGTATATTTCTTGAATATGTAGTTTAGAATCTACTAAATTAAATTCTTTTAGTTTATGTTTTTCATTTAAATAAAAGTTTTCAACAGAAGATTCTATTAATTCAAGGTATGATAAATATTTCTCATTTAAATGAAGTTCAGAACCTTCTGCCACCTCAGAAAAGTCTAATGTTAATAAGTTTCCGTCTTTCTTTTTTATTACACCAGAAGGCATATTGGAATAATTAAACAAAGCTTTGTTGTTATAAGTAAGCTTTAAATTTAGATTTTTCGCAGATTTTATTACAACAGTATTAATCTTATTAAACATTTTAAACTCTCTATTTTTAATATTTGTTTTATTATATATTTTTACGCATATTTTTTCAAGCTTTTTTAGGTAAAACAAAATAAAACAGCAACCGAAGTTGCTGTTTTTGTTTTTTAAAATTGAGCTACTGGCGTTTTTATATCAAACAACATGAGTAATTTCTTTAGATTTTTTGATTGTAGAACACTCAATTGTTTATCTTTAAGAAAGCCCTTATTTAACAACTCAATTATCGCTTCTCTATTTTCTTCATTTATATAATCAGTAGGAAATTCTTTATCTAATATACCTAGAATTAATCGTTCATTTTTAATCACTTTATTTTGACGTTTTATTTTTTCACTTTTCTTTTCGTCTTCTTCCTCTAGATAATTTCTAAAATCATGACATTTATTCATTGATTCAAAATAAAACTTTTTAAAATTATTATGAATAGATTTATGTTCTTCTATACTGAAAAAGAGTTCTTTAACTATAGAAAGATCAATCATTCCAATTAATTCTATGTGAATATCCCTAATTTCTTTATTTAGTTCTTTAATTCCATCTTCAATTCTTTCGAATTCAGGTCTTTTAGAATAAAGACTATTCATATTTTTTATTTCATTTAACTGGTCTTCAAGATTTTCATATTTTTCATAGAATAATTCTAGATTTTTGTTGTAATCTAACTTTTTTAAATCCAATTTATCTTTTAATAAATTTTCATAATTTTCTTCTATTGCATTTAAGAACATAGGCATTACATTACCGTCAATACCTTCCCAAGCAATTGCAGAAGATACATCAGCTTCAATACAATCCATTTGCAATTTACCAGAATCATATTTATCTTTGATTATCTCTAACAAATATAAGTCACTATATTCCAAACGCATATTGCCTTTTGTAAAATAAGAAGAAGAATGTTTTATCTTATCACAATCTTGACCATCTTTATAACTATCTAAAAAAGTAATGTTACAAAATCTCTTTGGATTTACATATCTAGGATTGTCATTAATTATTGCATTAAAATAATTAATCACATTTCCTTGAAATGAAGGAAAATGATTGAAGTAAGAATCTGTTACGTTAAAGATATAACTGTCGTTCGAAGCCTCTGCCACACCAGAGAACATTCTTGCAAAAATACTTGCATTCAAAATAAAACCTCTTTTTAAATATGATTTTGCTTTTGAATACTCTACAAGACGAAGGTTCTTAATGACATAATTGTTCATATTTAATGTTGAATCAATAGATCTTATTTTAAAATTATGTTTAAATAAACCATCAAAATTAACACTAGAACCATTTATAAACACTTCTTCAATTGTATCTCTACTGTTTAATCCTGATATGGTTACTTTTGAATCCAAGAAAATAATTCTTTTTAAATTTTGAAAATGAAAAGAAATCAGACTATCTGTTGTTCCACCTTTAAAATTGTAAACAACTTGATCTTTATGTTCACTTTTTTCTTTTTTTGTCCCTTTTGGTAGTTTTCCAGAAATATTTCCCCATAGCAAAGAAGGCTCTTCTTTTGTTGCAACAGAAAACTCAACATTTTCAGCATTTTTAATAATAATGTTTTCAATTTTTTCAAACATAAAAAAACTCTCTATTCATAATATGAAGCTATTATATCATAGAGAGTATTGAATTTTCAAGTTTCATTGATTAAACTTTCTTTTTTCTATAAAGCTAATAACTTGTTTTACTACTTTTCTTGAATAAACAAGACCTGTATGATTTGCGCCTATATAAATTGTATCTTTTGCATTTTCCAATATAGCTTCTGAAACCAAAACTGTTCCATCACCTTCACCACGACCATAGTTAAAAATATTGTTAGGTCCCACATTATAAATACCAATAATAACACCCAAATCATATTCACCAGACCAATCTGGTAACTCCAAATCGCTAGTCACACCAGATTCAGGTGCATTACCTAAAATAAAGCCTACAAAAGACTCTTTCACTTTTAATCCAAGAGAACTGCCTTTATGTGGGGTTCCCAATGTTACAATTGAAGTTGATTTGTATTTTGGTTTATATTTATCAAAGTAATTTCTGATGAGTAGACCACCCATTGAATGACCTACAAAATTAACGTCTTCTTCTTTTACTTTTCTCAAAAAAGCGTGAAAATCAGATAATGTTTTTGCTGAATATTCTGTTGTGTTATAATTAAAATTGTAAACAACAAATCCTCTTCTTTCAAAAGCACGTTTTAGATATGTCATTATACCTTTTTTCATAAATAAACCATGTGCCAATACTATTGCTTTTTTAGTCATTTTTAATCCTTAAAAAATGTGTTGATAGATTTTGAAAATCAGTTCTTACTTCATCATGTTTTTCAAAAAAATCTTTATATTTTAGCAATAGACCTGCAAAATTTTCTTTTTCGTTAGAGTCAATTAATTCATGACCTTTATCTTGTTCCATATAGAAAAAGATAGTTTCTATTTCCACTCTAAACAAATGATTCATTGTGTATGATTTTTTTTCTAATGATCGAAGAATATTACGATTATGTGTTCTTTTAGTTTTTACTTTGTGTCTTGTATAATCTTCAAAAATTCTTTGTCTGACCGTCTTATTTTTTTCTATTGAATCTGACACTGATTTAGCTGTTAGATACCAAAGTTGATTGTTTGTCATAAAAACCCCTTAATAATTAAAATTATTATATCAAAAAAGTATTTTTATTTCAAACTTTTTATTGTTGATTTTATGTTTTTTATTTGATATTATGACTTTTAAATTAAGAGGTCAACATATGCAATTATACAATCTTGAAAGCTATAATTATGCTGAAGAAGAAGATTTTTTCGACACTTTAATCATTGAACAAGAAGAACGCATTCAAGAAAAACGAGATTACATTAAATGCCTTCAAAAACTTGAAAAAAAAACAATTGAATGTGAACAATTAATTGATCAGGTTAAAAGAATGGAAAAAGAAATAGCAAAACTTAATGGTTCAAGTAAACATTATAAATTTTAAAGGTGATTAAAATGGATATGATGGAAATTGATTTTTTATGGGTTTATGACGATTCTGTTTCATACACGTCTTCTTCCAGTGGAGATAGAAAAAAAAATAAAAAGAAAAAAATAAAAGATAATAATAAAGAGCTAAAACGATTAGACTTAGAAATAAATTCTCTAAAAAAACGTTTAAATATCTAACTTTTTTTATAACAAACTTAAAACACTTATAATATCTTTTTTTTGTGGTATAATGTAATTTAGAGATAATACTAAAGGAGTTTTATGTTTACTTTTATCTTCGTTTCGACATTCATGCTACTATCAAGCATTACATTGTTTTACTGTCTACAAAGTAAAAAAACTCGAAACGTTAAAATTAAAAACAATAGTGTATGTAAAAAAATTAGAAAAAAAGATAGAATTAACAAAAGAAAACATTAAAAAAAATGTTTTTTTATGCTATAATTGGTATTGTAATACCAAAATTTTAAAAACATAAGGAAAAAAAATGTCTAAAAAAGAAATTTTTTTGGTTGGTGGTGCTGTTCGAGATAAATTAATCAACCAAACACTAGAAAAAAGCAAACAAAAATCGATTGAAGAAGTTGCGGCTGACTTAGATTATGTCGTTGTCAACAGTTCTCCTGAAGAAATGATTTCTCTCGGCTATGAAAATGTTGGTAAAGACTTCCCCGTTTTTCTACACCCAGAAACAAAAGATGAGCATGCTCTTGCTCGTAAAGAACGTAAGAGTGGTCAAGGTTATACTGGATTTGAAACAGATTGGAAAGGCGTTACACTTGAGGAAGATTTATTTCGTCGTGACTTAACTATTAATGCAATGGCAGAAGATCAAAATGGTAATGTAATTGATCCTTATGGTGGTCGTGCAGATATTAAGAGTAAGAAATTACGTCATGTTTCAGAAGCTTTCAAAGAAGATCCTGTTCGCATTCTTCGTGTTGCACGTTTTGCTTCTCGTATGCCCGAATTTACTGTTGCCAATGAAACTATGGCATTTATGCAAGAAATGGTAAAAGACGGTATGGTTAACGAACTTGTTTCTGAACGTGTATGGAAAGAATGGCATCGTGCTATGAAATCAGAAGCTCCACATAGATTCTTTGAAGTTCTTAGAGATACTGGAGCATTAGAAGTTCTTTTCCCTGTTATTCATAATATGATTGGTGTTCCACAACGTGCAGATTACCATGCAGAAGGTGATGTCTTTATTCACACAATGATGGTTCTAAAAGAAGCAACAGAACTTACTAAAGATTTTGATGAAGATCGCATGTTGTTGATTCGCATGGGTGCTTTACTTCACGATGTAGGAAAAACAAAAACTTCAAAAGATCTTTTATTTCATAAAGATGGTTCTATGAAAGGTAGTCATACTGGTCATGATAATTCTGTAGTTGTAAAACCATTATTAAAAGAGCTTCAAGAAAAATATAAGCTTCCTGATTTTGTTCATCGTTTTTGTCTTGATGTTGCTGTTTTTCATCAACGTTTTCACGCAATTAATAATATGAAAAAAACAAGTGGCTGGACTAAACTATTTGAGGAATTGAAACCACGTCAAAAAGCTGACGAAAATGGTGAAGATCGTTACTTGGAAGATTTATTAATAACTTGTAAAGCTGACGCTATTGGTCGTTTAATGACAGTTGACGGTAAAATTGTTCCTGCAAAACGTAATTACACTCAAGCTGATCTTATCATTGAAAAGTATGAACAACATAAGAAAGATCTTCTTGTTGTTGGTAAATTCTTTAGTCTTGTTAAAGAACACAAAGTTAAAGTTAACCCAAAAGAATTCCCTAGAATTAAAATGGAAGTTCTTACCCATTCAAAAGAAGGTAAAAATTTTGGTGAAATTTTAGTTGAGATCCTCTCAAAAGAACAGAAACATAACTTAAGAGAAAAAGGTGTAGATATTCCTCTTACCAATTCTGAATTGAAAAAAAATATAAAAAGAGAAGCGATTGAGAAACGTAAAGCCAAAAGAGCAAAAAACAAAATATAAAAAAAGTCCCGAAAGGGACTTTTTTATTTTATATTAGATTAAAAAAAAAACCTAAAACAATTCAGGCTTTTTCTATTTTAATTAAACAATGATTTAAAGAAACCTTTCTTCTGTGTTTTCTTTTGATCTAAAATATTTCCTTTTTCCCTTAGCTTTTTTGCTTTTGTTCTGTATTCTAATAATCCACCAACTGAATCTACGTTAAGAATTCTTTTCTTGTTATTAAAATCATTAATTTCGAAAGATAAAATATTTTTATTTTGGTTTTTAAGTTCTTTTGATATTTCATTTGGTAAATATTTCAAAACTTTTATAGATATATTTTCTTGATTAACTATACTTTCTTCATCATATTGTTTTTTATCATAATCATATACCATTGCGCTGACTTTCCAACCATTTTTTTGTGATACTCTATAATATTGTGGTGGTCTATCTGACTCAGATTTCAATGAATCTGGTCCTATCACAACACTTACTATACCACCGTCAGTTGCTTCAACATAAAAGTTATAATCATTGTTCATCATAACTTTTGCTTCTTGTCTAAAACGTAAATCCAGATTCTTTTTAATACATTCAGTTGCAAAAAATTTAGCACCTTTTGTATAACGAACGTCCGTTCTCTCTTTTTCACCTTCTGAAATGGTCACTAATAAACTCTCGTCTTGATCATTAAAAATAAAGTAATATTCTTTATCGTTTTTATCTTTAATTGTTATTTTCCCAGAAATGTATGATTCGTCATTACTATTATTTTTTAAGTCTTTATTTCTAATTCTTTCCACCTTAAAAGAATCATGAACAAAATAGAAACCCATTTTATCTGCGTAGTTAGTAAGTACTTTATTAAAATCTTTGTCATCATCCATTGCAGTGCTCTCTCATTAATTCACTTTACTTCATTATATCACAAATTTTAATAAAATATAAATCATAATAACATTTTTATCAAAAAAAAATATTACAAATATTCTTTCTTTGAATTATTATAAAAATACTAAAATATTTATTATTTTGTCTTATTTTGTTTTTTTAAATGTTTTTCCAGTTCTTCATAACCGCCTATATATTTTCCTTCTAACCATATTTGAGGCAAAGTCACTGGTGTCTTTTTTCCAATGATTTTTTTTACTTGAGGAATCATTCTGTGCAAAGACGCACTATCTTTTATTACATTTTTATATGTATAATCAATTCCATGACCTTTCATTAAAGCTTTTGCCTTTAAACAACAAGGACAAGTTTCTTTTCCAAAAATAACATTACCTTCAATGTTTTCATATTTTACTGTTTCTCTTATTAAAGATTTAATTAAAAGACCTCTATTTAATGCTTCTCCTTGGCTTACTATTTTACCTTCTACCATAACAATTGGTGCGTGATAACCACCTTTTAAAATTGGCTCCCACCAATGAGAAAGCCAGTCTTTTATTTCTATTTCTACATCTATATCCTTTAATTCATTTTCTAACACATCTTGAATAATATCTTTTGTTATTGTGCATTCACCACAAGGGATTTTAACTTTAAAACCTCCCCATTCTCCTGCCCAACGATATAATGTTAATCTTATTTTTTTCATAAAAAAATCTCCCTTTCTATTCGCACAAAAAAGGAGACCTTTATAATACTAAATTAATTTCAAAACATTAGTGCTTTACTCTTGCCAATTCTGAATATAGTTCACCATTTTCAAGATTAAGTTTTAAAACATCTTCCTCAACAGTATAAGAACCAACGCTTTCACCTTCTCTTGTGATAAACATAATATCTCCACCATCAACAACATAAAAACCCTCAGATACTTTCTCCTTTCCGTCACCAGAAGAAACATTTATTTTAAATAAAAAATCTTCTGTTATTAAAAGATTTAAATTTGTAAGACCATTGATTTCATGTTTAATTTTTGTTGAGTTCCAAACTCCTGATAGACCCAATGGTGTTTCTTTTATAAGCAACATCCCATTCATTATCATTTTATCTTGAGTCATTCGTAAATTATATTTTTGAATTTCATCTGTCCCGTTGAATAGAGTAATCTCAGAACTATCTTTTATTGAATATGTTCCTTCCTCATTAATCATTAATTGCCCAGTATTATAAACAACTATTTGATAAGTGTAATCGGAATTAAAATTCATAACAACTGATATTTTTGTTGGTAAACCAGAAGCCTTTGATACAGCATTCCATTTACCTATCATAAATGGATAATCAAATTGTGTTAAATCTTTATTGTCTTTTTCCATTTGTCCAGTCTCAGCAAATGAAAATGCCGAAACAAAGGTAATAATAATCATTAGTGCTTTAATCATAGTGTTTTTCATAATTTCACCTATTGTTTGGATTGTGAGATATATAATATCAGTTTTTGCATAAAATAACAAGAGTCATTTTTGCTTTTTTTACAACTCATTAACTTGTTTTAGTTTTGTTTTTTTGATATAATCTACTTTTTAAAAGGTATTGTTTATACAAAGTAGGAACGAAAAATGAATATAATAATTTCAGAAGAATTACATAATAAATTACAAAAACATATTGTATCGACAATCGAATTTGGTTCTGCATTAAAAGGTGAAAAGAAAAAAGATTCCGATTCTGATTTGTTACATATTGTTGAATCTGCCGACTGGTGGACATCTTCTGTCGTTGCCAATCAACATTTATTACAATATAAAACAGAGAACGAAGACCATATTTATTGTAATGCACACACTTTTGTTAAAAGTTTATTAGACGGTGATACAACTATCTTTGTTGAAATGCATAAATATGGCGGATTAAAAAATACTTGTTTAGAGTTTTTAGAAAAATATGATTTTACATATTATAGAACATTGAGAGCTTATTTAGGTATTTCTCGACGAGACATTAAAGACGTTCGTTCTTTATGGAAAAACAAAGATACTTTGATTCGTAAGATTAATAAAAAATTAAAATTTGCAGAACAAGGTATTATGTTTGTCATGGATTACTTAGAGAAAAATAAAGACAACATTAATGAATATAATGAATTCATTTCTAAGTTTAATGATATCTATAATATCGAAGACTTTAAAAAAGGTGAAAAATATGTTTCTGTTTCAGTTGATTCTGAGTTTAAAGAAGTTGACATTATTACGAAACGTTTTAACGAGTGGTTAGATTATATTCGAAATAATTTAAACAAATTCATTGAAGCAGGTTATTTAAAGAAAACTTTTGAAAAAGAAGAATTCTTGATTTTAACCCATGACTTAAATAAAAATATTAAAGTCAAAAGCACAATGAATGAATGTGAAAATGAAGTTATGACTTATTTTTACAATAGCTATATTGGAGAAGTCTAAAATTGAATAAAAAAGATATAAATGAAGAGTCTAAAAGTTCCAGTATTTTCTATATTGTGAACACACTTATTGATATTGATTTTCAATTAAGGAAAATAGATCTAAAATACAATATTGAAAAAGAAGTAAGGTATTTACTGTCAGAAACTTTTATTGCTTGGGATTTTAAAGACAATAATATCGTTGATAAAGTTTATAAGATCAAAGAACAAAGGTTTATTGAGGATAAAAACTTAGAAGAACTTTTTGATTATAGTAAAGAACATAGTTATTCAGATGAAAATGAACTATATTCTTTGTTTCAAGCTTTAAGTAGCTTTTATATTTTATGTGAAAAAGTTATTTATAATGCTTCCTATTTTAGATCTATAAATTCAAAAGATATGCACGACGATTACCATTCTATATTAGAATATATCGTTGAAAAATTTGATTTGCCGAACAATTACTTTTATAAATTAGCCGCAAGAAAATCAAAAGAATTAGAAAAAGAAAGCAAAGCTGTTCAAGATATTTCTGATTTTCCACATTATCCTTGGTTAAACAATAAAATTAAAGATTATATTGAAAAAAATAATGATTGGAGTCCTTTGGTTGTAAAAGAAAATATTAAAAATATTGCAAAACCAATAGTGACAATGCTCGATGAATTCGGATACTATACTTCAAAAAAATTTACTGGAAAAGAACTAGAAATTTCTGAAATAAGAAAAGAAAATAGAGTTTTGAAAAAAATTATTGGAGAGTATGCAACTCTTAAAAGCAAGAACGGACCCGTCTCTAATTTTAATCTTATTACCCTAAGAGAGCTAGTAAGAAAAGAAAATGCAAAAAAAATGTATGACTTTGAGATTTCTGAGTTAATCGAAAAAGATCAGTTAAAGCGTTTTTTAAGGATATTCCCCGAATTTGTTTTAGATTTTGATTTAATTCCTAGTGGTAAAATAATAATAGAAGAACCTGGTGAGTTCGGAATATTTATTAAATCAGCAAGCCCTTTAATGTCTATTGATAAACAAAAAATATATAGATTTAAAGCAGATAATACAATTTTAAGAATTGGTCATGAAATTACTTCTTTTCCACAAGAACATATTGATAAACTTTTAATTGTTTTAAAAGACCTTTCTATACCCGAAGAAAACATCAGTTATGATGATCGTGGCTTTCCAGTCGTCAAAATATAAAAAAAGCTCCTTGAAGGAGCTTTTTATTTATTCTTTATGTTTAATCTTCTTCATCAACTATTGAAAACAAACCATTTGAATCACTGTTTTTACCATTCTTCAATATATCTTCAATTAAATCAGATTCTTCCTCTATAAACTCTAATGCGTCCAATTCTTCATTTGTTACTTGGATTTGAACACTTAAAGCAGCGTCCATAACTTTTATTGAGGGATCGAAATCTTCTAATAAACAATCATATTCTTTAACTACTTCAGCTTCAAATTCATCCAGTGTTGTTTCGAACAACTCTTTAAATTCAAGCATATTATCTATTTTATAAGGAGATAATGTTTCTTCAAAATTTTGAAATTTAACTTTTTCTGCAACTTTTGAACTCGTGAAATAACAAAAATATTCGTTTCCCTCTTCTATTTCCAGTTCTTTAACAATGACTTTGTTAATATCATTGTCTTCAAGATAAGCACTTACTTTATTTGTATATTTTTGAATAAGGTTTGTTGCAAACTCTCTGAGTTTAACAACTAACATTTCTTTACCTTTTTCTTCTGCGACGACTTTATAAGAAAGAATATTTGTTGCACTTGGAGAATCACTGTCCGATAGTTTTTCACCTATTTTGTTTCTTTCAAATCCATGTGGTAGCAATTCTGTTATTTTATCAAGACCTGTTTTTTCAAGTTCTACTGAAATTACTTCAGAAAATGGCTTTAGAAAAACATATTTAAACTCTTTTATTCCGTTTTCACCTGTTACATGAGCACGAGCATAAACGTCAGTTAACTGCAAATAGTATGGGTGTGCTGGTGGTGCATCAGTTCCTAGTATTTTTTGAGTATAAGCGACTCTTTCATCATAATTTTCCTTATCGAAAGACAACACGCTGTCATAATCTAATGTCGTTTTCCCTTCGTCAAAAGGAACAATTAATTGAAAATTATCTTTACCTATACCATAATATTTTAGTCTTGCTTTATTAAATTCTAATTCTACAAATGGATCAAGCTCTAATTCTTCTAACTCTTCCAATCGTCCTTTCAGTTTACATATTGAAGAATAAAGCAACAATTCATACTCTTCACCCCATTCAGGATGAGCTTTTTTTAATTTATCTTGTTCGATAAGTGGAAGGTCAAAAAAACCAGAGTGCTTTTGTTCCATAAATAATCTGTAATGATCCATTCATATCCCCTTTTTTTAGAATTGATAATTGATTGTAACTTTTCTTTCTTTAAAAATCAAATAAAAAAAACACAAGGTTTATTTTTAATAATATTTAATTTTATACTTAATAATCATTTTGTTTTTTATTTTTTTTTGTTATAATAATGTATCATTAACAAAGGTTGAAAAACTATGACATTGGAAGAAAAACTAATTAATTTTAAACAATATACGATTGATGCATTTCCTGTTATTAATGGAAATTTAATACCAGAATTTAAAAAAATACAAAAACTAAGTGATTTAATGATTGATTACATATCAAAAAGTCAACAACCTCGACTTGAAAGACGAGGCTTGTAAAAGCTAATTT
>CEUY01021096.1_pt1 | contig 42038 bp, 36 predicted proteins | sample 361481 | NCBI WGS metagenome assembly CEUY01 (sample SAMEA2622737, study PRJEB7988) | marine metagenome | isolation source: saline water (ENVO:00002010), including | reverse complement strand
GATGTGATTGTTACAGGAAATATGTTTGGTGATATTTTATCTGATGAAGCCTCAATGCTTACTGGTTCTATTGGCATGTTGCCGTCAGCATCTCTTGATGATAAAAATAAAGGATTATATGAGCCGATACATGGATCAGCTCCAGATATAGCGGGTAAAAATATTGCTAATCCTTTAGCAACAATTTTGTCAGTAGCTATGATGTTACGATATACATTTGGCCAAGAAAGAGCGGCTATTCGTATTGAGAATTCTGTAAAGGTAGTATTGGCTAAGAACTATCGTACTAGAGACATTTGTGAAGTAGGAATGAAGGAAGTAGGCACGGTGGAAATGGGTGATGCTATATTAACTAACTTATAGCATGGAAAATAATATAAGTATTTATGGATCTAATTTTAATTTTTTAATAAAAGGAGCTTGAATGAAGCGTGTTGGTTTTGTTGGTTGGCGCGGCATGGTTGGATCTGTTCTAATGCAAAGAATGCGTGAGGAGAATGATTTTGAACTAGTAGAGCCAGAGTTTTTTACTACATCTCAGTTTGGTGATCCTGGCCCAGATGTTGGTAGGGAGATTTTGCCGCTTAAAGATGCTTATAATATTAATCAGCTCAAAGTGATGGACATTATCATTTCTTGTCAGGGGGGAGCTTATACTTCTAAAGTTTATAAAGAATTACGAAAGGAAGGCTGGGTAGGATATTGGATTGATGCCGCTTCTACGCTCAGGATGGAAGAGGGTGCCGTAATTATTTTAGACCCGGTTAACCTCCCGGTAATTAAGCAAGCTATACACGATGGTGAGAAGTCCTATATTGGTGGAAATTGTACTGTAAGCCTTATGTTAATGGCAGTTGGAGGATTACTTAAAAATAGTATGGTTGATTGGATGAGCGCCATGACTTATCAAGCAGCTTCTGGTGCAGGTGCGAAAAATATGCGTGAATTGTTAGTGCAGATGGGAGAAGCCCATCGTGGAGCAGAAAGTCTTTTAGATGATCCTGCCTCTAGCATATTAGATATTGATAGAAAGGTCTCTGGATCTTTACGTGGAGAAGACTTCCCGACTTCAAACTTTGGTGTTCCACTTGCAGGCAGCTTAATTCCTTGGATTGATAGGGATCTTGGTAATGGACAAAGTCGTGAGGAGTGGAAGGCTCAAGCAGAAGCTAACAAAATTATGGGAACTAGTAATCATGAAGTTCCTGTCGATGGGATTTGCGTTCGTGTTGGATCTATGCGCTGTCATAGTCAGGCAATGACTATAAAATTGAACAAAGAAATCCCTTTAGATGAAGTTGAAGATATTATTGCTGAGTCTAATAATTGGGTTCGTGTCATTCCTAATGAACGAGAGTCTACGTTAAAAGAGCTTACTCCAGCTACTGTAACTGGCACATTATCTATACCAGTAGGTCGTTTACGAAAGCTTACAATGGGAGAAGATTATTTATCTGCGTTTACAGTAGGAGATCAGTTACTTTGGGGTGCAGCAGAGCCGTTACGTAGAATGTTACGGATTTTGGTTGAAACTTAAATTAGCTTAGAAGTGCATTTAATAGAATACCTTTAGTGTAGAGCCTTTATGTTATGAGGAAATTCTATAAAAAATATATTTGGCTTTTAATAATAGATAAAGTTGAGCTTATAATCTATAACCCCATAATGTTATTATATTTTTTTTTAAGTCTATGGAAATGATGGCACGCCGATTTTTAATTAGAACGTGTTTATATCTTTTCTTGCTAACTTCATCTTTTACTGCACATGCAATAAATTTGGGGGGGCTTACCCTTAATTCTTATTTGGGCCAGCCATTTAAAGCAGAAATTGATATTATTTCCATAGAGAAAGAAAATATTTCTGTCTTATCTGCAAAACTTGCCTCACCTGAATCTTTTCGACAATTAAATGTAGATTACGCTTCTTTTTTAACTGATTTTGAAATTAATATAGAGAATCGTTCAAACGGTCAGCCTTATATTAGAATCACTTCTTCACAGCCTGTAGCTGAACCTTTTCTTAGTTTTTTAATTGAATTTAAATGGTCTTCAGGTCTTTTAATTAAAGAATTCACAGTACTACTTGATTCATTGGAGGAGAGATCTAATCCAACTTTACCAGCATTACAAGCTGACTCAGTTGTAAGTAATTCAGGGCCTAAGGAAGTAGGTGATGTTAAACAACTTGACGCTTTCTATGTTCCAGTAGTACATGGGGATAATCTGACTAAAATTGCACAAAAAATTAAATATCCTAAGATACAATTAAATCAATTGCTTGTTGCATTATATCGCGCAAATATAAAAGCTTTTTCTGATAGTAATATGAATAGGCTTAAAACAGGCGCAATACTTCGTGTGCCCGATGTAAGTGAAGTTGCAACAATTTCACCAGAGGAGGCTAATAATGAAGTAAAGATACAGGTAAAAAACTGGGAGTTATATCGGCAAAGATTAGCAGCAGAAGTGGATAATGCGGGCCCTATTTCTGAGGAGCCTGCACAAATAGCAACTGGTAAAATTTCTACTAAAATAGATAAGTTTATTAAAGCCAAGAAACAGCCAAAAGAGAAGTTAAGTATTTCTAACGGAGAAGGGGTAATAAAAGGTGGCAGTGGCAAGAAAATTAAGAATACTTCTCAGGAGGATTATATTGCAGCTCTAGAAGATAGCGCTATTGCTAAAGAAAAAGCGTTAAATGAAGCAAATAAAAATTTAGCGATACTTGAAAAAAATATTAAAAAATTACAGCAATTACTTGAGTTAAGAAGTGCGGGAATATCTGAGGTGGATACTTCTGTAGAAAATGCTTCTAAAATGGCGACAGGAGCTAAAGTTTCCCCTACAATAACGCACGAAACAGTTGTGAATAGTTCTCAGTCTATGCAGAATAATACAGGTTTAAGTAGGCCCATAGAAAAAAATTTAGATGTTATAGATACGATGAATGATGGGCATGAAGTATCAAGTTCTAAAGTAGGCGCGAATTCACTTTTAATTAAGAAGGAAGATTTCCCTACGAGTATAGGAGCTATTATTAATAATTTAATTGAGAATATTGTATATGTAGGGGTGGCGTTGCTTCTTTTTTTAATAGTTATTTTTGCTATAAAAGATAGGAAGAAAAAAATTATAAATAATGAATCTGACCCTGAAGTGAGTGCCAGAGGAACAGAAAAAGATCATAAAAATATTGAAGATATTGTTATTTCGGACACCCTAGTGTCTGACAATATAAAAGATATAGATAATAGTGGTTTCTCTGATGGCCTGCAGGCTGAAGAAACTACAGCTAATCCAGTATTATCAGAAGAAGATTTATCTGATATTAATTTAAATATAGCTGGTTCATCTTCTGCAGAAATAATAGCTAGTCAATTAGCTAAGAAGAGTGAGAAGTGGCATGAGATAGCAACTAAAATTGATTTGGCTCGAGCTTATCAAGAGATGGGTGATAATGAGAGTGTAAAAGAAGTTATCCAAGAAATTTTAAAGTATGGAGATGCCGAGCAAAGAAAGGCCGCTAAAAATATTTTGGAAAATTTGTGAGAGAAATTTTAAATTTTACAAATTATTTATTAGGCTCGTTATTTATTATTTTGAAAATTTACTCATAGTATAATTTTTATACGTCATAGGTAGATCTGCGTACATATTTTCTAAAAATCTTGTTCTTTGTTACTTTGATTCTAAACAATAGTATTTAAAAATAATGGTGCTAGATTAGTGAGAATCGTTTTAGGTTTGGAATATGATGGTTCTTCTTTTTGTGGATGGCAAAGCCAATCTTCTGGTTGTGCAATTCAGGATGCATTAGAAGGTGCATTATCAAAAATTACTAATAGTAATATTCGTGTTTTTACTGCAGGTCGTACTGATGCAGGCGTACATGCTCTATATCAAGTTATTCATTTTGATACAGAAATACAACGCCCTCATAGTGCTTGGGTAAGGGGGGTTAATGCATTGTTACCTAATAGTATAGCGGTGCTATGGGCAATAAGATCATCAGAGAGTTTTCATGCTCGCTATAGTGCAAAAGATCGTTGTTACCTTTATTTATTACTTAACCATCCAGTACGTGCAGCACTGTATCATGGTAAAGTTGGGTGGTTTCATTTGCCGTTAAATATAAAAAGAATGCAATACGCCGCTCGATTTTTACTTGGCGAGCATGATTTTAGTGCATTTAGGGCCTCAGAATGCCAAGCTAAATCACCAGTACGTAAAATAACTACATTGGAAATTACTCAGAAAGGAGAAATTATTACTTTTGAGATACGTGCAAATGGTTTTCTACAGCATATGGTGCGAAATATTATTGGTTCATTAGTTTATGTTGGTAAGGGAAGTCATCCTCCTCAATGGATTGAGGAAATTTTAAAGGGACGAGATAGATCTATCGCGGCACCTACTTTCTCTGCTGAAGGTTTATATTTAAGTGGGATTAGTTATGACCCAAAGTGGAAGGTACCTGATTTTATAGATCCATCTTGCACAACAATTTTATCTAGGATGTCTAGAGTCTATAACTTTGATTCTAATAAGATAGACAGGCATGAATAAATAAGGGCTTATTAGTGAAGCCTAGTTTCTTTTTATTAAGTATGGGTCTATTGTATATTTCATATATATTTATTTCATTCTAAAATTAGCTTATGGTAACTAGAGTCAAAATCTGTGGTATTACTCGTCTTGAAGATGCTTTAATAGCTGTACGATATGGAGCAAATGCCATTGGTTTTGTTTTCTGGGATAAGAGTGCTCGTTTTGTTGATCCGAACGTGGCACGTAAGATTGTAAGGGCTCTTCCACCATTTGTATGTACTGTTGGAGTATATGTTAATCCAAGCTCTGAGTGGGTTGAAGAGACAAGTGCCATTGTTGGTTTGAACTTAATACAATTTCATGGAGATGAAGATCCAGTATTTTGTAGTCAGTTTTTGTTACCATACATAAAGGCAGCGAGAGTCAAGAATAAATCAGATTTGCTACAATATGCGTCCCAGTATTCTAATTCAAATGGTTTACTATTAGATAGCTATGTTGAAGGTGTTCCTGGTGGGACTGGTCGTACTTTTAAATGGGATTTGATTCCAAAAAAATTACCTTTACCATTGATACTCTCTGGCGGTCTTAATGCCGAAAATATTTGCGTAGCTATGAAAGAGGTAAAACCCTGGGCTGTTGATGTGTCTAGTGGAGTAGAAATAACTAAGGGTATTAAGGATGCAGGAAAGATTGCTGCTTTCATGAGAGGAGTTAGAAATGGCGAAAAATTATAATCTTCCCGATATGCAGGGCCATTTTGGTTCTTATGGAGGAACGTTTGTGGCGGAAACTCTAATTGCAGCATTAGAAGAGCTACGTATCCAATATGAGAATTATCGGAATGATGCTGCTTTCCAAGAAGAATTTGCTCAGGAATTAAAGTTTTATGTAGGGCGGCCTAGTCCTATTTACCATGCAAAAAGATGGTCTAATTTGCTTGGGGGTGCACAAATTCTCTTAAAGCGTGAAGATTTGAACCATACTGGCGCACATAAAATTAACAATACTATTGGCCAGGCACTTTTAGCAAAGCGTATGGGAAAACAGCGCGTAATAGCTGAAACTGGAGCAGGTCAACATGGTGTGGCCAGCGCTACAGTTGCTGCTAGGTACGGTCTAGAGTGTGTGGTTTATATGGGCTCAGAAGATATTAAGCGCCAGGCACCGAATGTTTATCGTATGAAACTCTTGGGTGCGACAGTAATTCCGGTAGATTCAGGATCAAAGACGTTAAAAGATGCATTAAATGAAGCAATGCGTGATTGGGTTACCAATGTTGAAGATACTTTTTATATCATAGGTACAGTAGCAGGCCCACACCCATATCCAATGATGGTTAGGGATTTTCAGGCTATTATTGGGCGTGAAGCAGCATCACAAATGCAGAATGAATATGGGCGTCAGCCAGATAAATTAATTGCATGTGTAGGTGGAGGATCTAATGCGATAGGCTTGTTTTACCCCTTTATAGATAATAAAGATGTAGGCATGATAGGAGTAGAGGCAGCAGGGTTAGGAATTGAATCTGGAAAGCATGCGGCTACTTTAATGACAGGTAAATCGGGAGTCTTGCATGGGAATCGTACTTATTTAATTCAAGATGATGGGGGGCAGATTGCTGAAACTCACTCCATTTCAGCTGGTTTAGACTATCCAGGTGTCGGGCCTGAGCATGCGTGGCTAAAGGATATTGGTAGGGCTGATTATGTAGCTATAACAGATGAAGAGGCCATGAAGGCATTTGATATGTTGTGCCTTTATGAAGGTATTATTCCGGCATTGGAGTCAAGTCATGCTCTAGCATATGCTGCAAAGATTGCACCCACACTTGATAAAGAGCAATTATTATTGGTAAATCTTTCTGGAAGAGGAGATAAAGATATAGATACTGTTGCTAAGGCCTCTGGGGTTATTTTTAATTAGGATTTTTATGTCTCGTATTAAAGCTACATTCGATACTTTAAGAAAAAATAATAGAAAAGCATTGATTCCGTTTATTACTGCAGGTGACCCTGATCAAGTAACAACTATCTTATTGATGCATGAACTAGTAAATGTCGGTGCTGATATTATTGAACTTGGTGTTCCTTTTTCAGATCCAATGGCTGATGGTCCAATTATTCAACGTTCGTATGAGAGGGCCCTAAAGCATAATATAAACTTAGAGAAAGTATTGGAAATAGTGGCAGAATTTAGAAAAGAGAATACTGGGACACCTGTAGTATTGATGGGATATGCAAATCCTATTGAGGCAATTGGATATCAGGGATTCTCAGTTAGAGCTAAGGAATGTGGTGTAGATGGAGTGTTGGTAGTTGATTACCCACCTGAGGAATGTGAAGAATGGTTAGAGTGTGTCAGGCTAAATAGTATGGACGCGATCTTCTTACTTTCCCCAACAACCCCAGAAAAACGGATTCAACATATAGCGAAAAGAGCAAAAGGATTTATTTATTATGTTTCATTAAAAGGTGTAACAGGCTCTGCACACCTTAATTTAAGTGAAGTTAAAAATAGACTAGCTACTTTGCGTTCATACTTCTCTATTCCAATTGGTGTTGGTTTTGGTATCCATGATAGTGTAACAGCAAAATCTGTTTCAGAGTTAGCTGACGCAGTAGTAGTTGGTAGTCGCCTCATTAAGGAGATTGAAAAATCTTCTAAAGAAGAAACTATAAGGAATGTATCTAATTTTGTAAAAAATTTACGTATAGCTATTGATAGTTAGTGCTAATATTATTAAAAATTATAAGGATTAGACGATAAAGTTATGAGTTGGTTTCAGAATCTTTTTCCACCCAAAATAAAGCGTAATGAAAGTGGCGATAAAAGAGTCGTGCCTGAGGGATTGTGGAGTAAATGTGTATCTTGTGAAGTGGTATTGTATTACTCAGACTTAGGTAATAATTTTAATGTGTGTCCAAAATGTAATCACCATAACCGCATTTCCGCAAGAGAGCGTCTTGATTTTTTTCTAGACAATGAGGGTCGCCATGAAATTGGAGAAGGAATCTTGCCACTAGATCCTCTAAAATTTACTGATAGTATGAAATATACAGATCGATTAGCGCAAGCAAAGAGAAAAACGCATGAAGAAGATGCATTGATTGTTATGCAAGGAAGTGTGCAGACAGTACCTATGGTGGTAGCTGCTTTTGAATTTGGTTTTATGGGAGGTTCAATGGGCTCTGTGGTAGGTGAGAAATTTGCGCGTGGTGTGCAGGTATGTGTTGAAAAAAGCTTGCCATTTGTATGCTTCTCTGCAAGTGGAGGGGCTCGTATGCAGGAAGGTGTTACATCATTGATGCAGATGGCGAAAACTACAGCTGCTCTTACTAAATTAAAGCAAGATAAAATTCCATTTATTTCTATTTTGACAGATCCAACAATGGGAGGAGTATCTGCTAGCTTTGCTTTTATTGGAGATATTGTAATTGCAGAGCCTAAAGCACTAATTGGTTTTGCTGGACCACGAGTAATTGAGCAAACGGTGAGGCAAACTTTACCTGATGGTTTTCAGCGTGCAGAATTCTTATTAGAGCATGGGGCAATAGATATGATTGTTGATCGTCGGCATATGCGTGACAGAATTGTGAATCTTTGCACTTTGCTGATGAAAGCACCTATTCATCCTATTTCTTTGAAGTTAGACCTTTAGTATCATCTTGTTTATATTTTCAACCATACATTTGGTAGTTTATGACTGAGCTTAATACTAAGCCTAGAATTAGAAATTTACATGCCTGGTTAGATTATATTGAACATATTCATCCAAGTGATATTGAAATGAGTTTAGATCGTTTGGATCAGGTTAAATCTAATTTAAATTTTTCATTATCATTTCCAATCATTTCTGTCAGCGGAACGAATGGTAAGGGTTCAGTGTGTTCAGTATTAGAGGCTATTTTGAGTCATGCTGGCTATCTTGTTGGGTGTTATACATCACCACATTTGCTTCGGTATAATGAAAGAATACGTATAGGAAAGAAGGAGGTTCACGATGATGAATTGTGTGAGGCTTTTAATACAATAGAAACAGCTAGAGAAATAAGTAATGTTCCATTGACTTATTTTGAATTTGGTACTCTAGCTGCAATGGAGTTGATTACGAAAGCTAAAGTAGATGTAGCTATCCTTGAGGTGGGTCTCGGGGGAAGACTAGATGCTATTAATATATTTGATGCTGAGTGTGCTGTACTGGCCAGTGTTGATTATGATCATGCAGAATATCTTGGGAACACAAGAGAAAAAATAGGATTGGAAAAAGCAGGGATTTTTCGAAGAGGTAAAGCTGCTGTTTGTTCTGATATTGCTCCTCCCATTTCCATACAAGAACATGCTTATTCTATTGGAGCAGAACTTAGGATTATTGGGAAGCATTTTAATTACGATGATAACAATTCTACATGGAATTATCATGAGGATATTGAGAGTTATTATTCGTTGCCTTATCCATCTTTAGGTAATGCGCCCCATCAGTTGCGAAATGCTAGTGCTTGCTTAGCTACTTTAAATGCCCTTAAGGATACTTTGCCAGTCACATTAAATAATATCCAGTCTGGGCTATTAAACGTACAACTTTCTGGTAGATTTCAGATATTATCTCATAAACCAAAAGTAATTCTTGATGTGGCGCATAATCCTGGTGCTATACATGCCTTAAATATTAGTCTATCAAAAATGGTTGGGTATCAGAAAACTTACGCAATTTTTTCTGTATTTAAAGATAAAGATATAGATGGGATTGTAAAGATACTTGACTCGGAAATTGATATTTGGCTTGTTGCCGGTATTAATGCCTCACGTGGCGCATCTTCTAATGAAATAGTTGAGAGCTTAGAAAAAGCGGGGATAACAAAAGTTTTTACCTTTCCTGATTCCATTGCAGCTTATATTTTTGCCTGTAAACAGGCTACTATAAATGATAGAATTTGTGTGTTTGGTTCATTCTATGTTGTTGGGGAAATAATGGAATTTCTGAATCAAGAGAAAGATGGGTAATAACTGGATAAATTTTGATGGCTAGAATTAATGACGAGCAGAATCTTCAGTTAAAAAAGAGAGCTAGAAGGCGAGTTGTTGGTGCAATTGTACTTGTAGTCATAGCAGTTATAGTTTTACCCATGCTACTTGAACCTATCCCAAAGCAGGAAGGCAAGGAAATCAAAGTTATTTTTCCACAAGAGCCCCTACTAAATGGTTCTTCTATGGCAGTAATTGAAGAAGACAATGTACAAGACCCGATTAGTTCAAGAAATGCTACTATAGAGATTGGTAATGATAATAATGTTCCTAAAGATGAGATAGCTGTATTAAAATCGATGGGAGATAATGAATCTAAATTGTTCATTAAGCCAATACAAAAAGACCAAGAACAAGAACATGACGAAACTAATAATGAGAATTTAGGAACTACCTATAAAAATAAAGCATCGAATTCTATTATAGAGAGGTTCATAGTTCAGTTAGGTGCATTTTCTGATTCAATTAAGGCAAAAAATCAACAACAAAGCCTGACACTTAGTGGTATAGAGAAAGCATATACAGAGACGATAAATAATAATGGTACAGAAATAACAAGGGTCCGTGTTGGTCCTTTCTCCACTTATGAGGCGGCAAAGAGGGAACAAAAAAAATTAAAAAAAATTGGGGTTATCGGGGTTGTGATTACTATGTAACTAATTCTAACTATTAATAGTATAGGCTAGCTAGAATGAGCAGATGCAATTTATTCTTTGATAATTAAATATTCCCAGCATTATAAAATGACTATTTTTGATATTGCTGTTTTAATAATAGTTGCCGTATCTGTATTATTAAGCATTGTTCGTGGCATAGTAAGAGAGGCCTTGTCGCTAGCAGGTTGGGTCATTTCATACATGACCGCAAAAATATTTGATAAGGATTTTGCAACTGTTTTGCCATCTAGTATCACTGATGAATCATTACGTATTATCATATCATTTATAGCTGTTTTTTTGGCTACACTGATATTAATGAGTATGGTTACTATGCTTATTTCAGCTCTGATTAGAACGGTAGGCCTAGGTTCGGCCGATAGGTTTTTTGGGGCAATATTTGGTTTTGCACGGGGACTACTGTTAGTATTGTTGCTTGTATTATCGGCTGGGCTAACAGCACTTCCACAAGAGCCTTTTTGGCAAAAGTCTTTGTTGAGTAAACCTCTTGAAACTGGGGTTATAATAATACTACCTTGGCTCCCACATGGGATAGTAGAGCGAATTAACTATAGTAATGAGTATATAGACAATAAATAGATTTATCATGAACCTAGGCTGGGATTGATATGAAGTATTCTCATCTTCTAACAATAGATTGTAGTAATATGAATAATATAGAGCAAGTTATATATAAATATAGTTTGATTGAAATTATTAGGTTGCAATCATGTGTGGAATTTTAGGTATAGTTTCTAAGTCTCCTGTAAATCAGTTACTTTATGATGGACTGTTGGTTCTTCAACATCGTGGTCAGGATGCTGCCGGTATTGTAACTGCTCATAAGAATGCTTTCCACATGCATAAGGGTGGTGGGTTAGTAAGAGATGTATTTCGTACAAGAAATATGCGTGCTTTGGTTGGTAATATGGGTATAGCACATGTACGTTATCCAACAGCAGGGTCTCCTGAATCAACAGCTGAAGCACAACCGTTCTATGTGAATTCTCCGTTTGGAATTGTACTTGGGCATAATGGGAATCTCACAAATGCAATGCAACTTAATAATGAGCTTTTTCGAGCAGATTTACGCCATGTAAATACTAATTCTGACTCGGAGGTGCTGCTTAACGTACTGGCACATGAATTACAAGAGAGCGCAAAAAGCTATCAATTGGATCCTGCTGCTATTTTTAATGCTGTTTCTGGGGTTTATATGCGTTGTAAGGGTGCCTATGCTGTAGTGGCAATGATTGCAGGCTATGGATTACTTGCTTTTCGTGATCCATATGGAATTAGGCCACTTGTATTTGGTTCTATAGATACAGAGCATGGTGTTGAGTATCTAGTTGCATCAGAAAGTGTGGCACTTGATACACTTGGGTTTAAGTTGATACGTGATATAGCTCCTGGTGAGGCAGTATTCATTGATGAAGATGGTAATTTTTATAATAAACAGTGTGCAGATAATTCTTCGCTAAATCCTTGTATTTTTGAGTATGTATATCTTGCACGTCCGGATTCACTTATGGATAGTATCTCAGTATATGAAACAAGACTTAACATGGGTGAGAGTCTAGCTAAAAAAATTACGAAAGATATGCGCCATCTTGATATTGATGTGGTAATCCCAATCCCTGATTCTAGTCGTCCCAGCGCATTACAATTAGCAAATAGACTCGGCCTTGATTTTCGTGAAGGTTTTGTTAAGAATCGCTATATTGGTCGAACATTTATTATGCAGGAAGGACAGCAACGACGTAAAACAGTTCGTCAAAAATTAAATGCTATGAGCGTAGAATTTCGCGGAAAGAATGTTTTACTAGTTGATGATTCAATTGTACGTGGTACTACGAGTCGAGAGATTGTTCAAATGGCACAAGAGGCCGGCGCACATAAAGTATACTTTGCATCAGCAGCACCACCGGTAAGGTTTCCTAACGTATATGGGATTGATATGCCAACGCGCCAGGAGCTAATTGCTACCGGGCGAGATGATGATGAAATACGTAGAGAGATTGGAGCAGATTATCTTATTTATCAGGACCTTAGTTCCCTTAAGAAAGATGTTCATAGAATTATGCCATCAGTTAGTAATTTTGAGACATCATGTTTTGATGGCCGTTATATCGCTGGCGATATAACACCAGAATACTTGGCAATGGTTGAGTCGCAGCGTAATGCTATTACGGTATTATCACAGTCTGGAAATAGTACACAATTAGATTTAAGTTTAGTAGTATCTGAGTAAGCTGGTCTAAACCTATTTGACAAAATTCATTACTAAGCGTAGCTTACAAATATGCGCCGATTTGATGGTCAGCTTGCGGGCGCTTTATAAATTCAGCTAAAGTGGGGAGGCCCGTTTTAGCAAGTGCTGAGCGGGTTTTTTTATTTGGAGGGAAACTTGAATGTCTGATGATTTTGAATTGGAGACCCTCGCGATACACGCAGGTATTCACCGTAGCCAGTTTAACGAGCATTCAGAAGCCATGTATCTTACATCAAGCTACGTATTTGATAATGCTGAACAGGCTGCTGCACGATTTTCTGGTGAAGAGCAGGGAAACGTATATTCAAGATTTACTAATCCTACTGTTACTGTTTTTGAAAAAAGACTTGCAGCATTAGAAGGGGCAGAATCTTGTGTTGCGACAGCTTCTGGTATGTCGGCAGTACTTGCATGTGTAATGGGGTTATTATCTGCAGGGGATCATATTATTGCCTCAAAAAGTTTATTTGGCTCTACGCTTAATCTGTTCAATAATATTCTTAAGCGTTTTGGCTTAGAGGTTACTTATGTATCACTCACTGAAATAGAAGAGTGGAAAAATGCTGTTAAATCAAATACAAAATTATTTTTTATAGAAACACCATCAAATCCTCTGACTGAAATTTCAGATATCTCAGAATTAGCGTCCTTAGCAAAAAATTCGGGCGCATGGCTAGTTGTGGATAATTGTTTTTGTTCGCCAATATTACAAAAACCTTTAGACCTAGGTGCAGATATAGTAATTCATTCAGCAACAAAATACCTTGATGGGCAAGGGAGAGTTTTAGGCGGTGCTGTTCTAGGAAATCGAGACCTAATAATGGAAAAAGGAATTTTTAATTTTCTTCGTACTGCTGGGCCAACCCTTAGTGCATTTAATGCTTGGGTTTTACTTAAAGGAATGGAGACTCTTAAGATTCGTATGGAAGCTCATTCTGCTAGTGCGCTTGATATAGCTATCTGGCTTGAGGCACAGCCTGGCATAACAAAAGTATATTATCCAGGTCTTTCTTCTCACCCTCATTATCTTCTTGCAAAAAAACAGCAAAAAGCTGGAGGTGGAATAGTTTCATTTGAAGTAAAAGGGGGGAAAGAGCAAGCCTGGCGTATAATAAATTCTACTCGTATGCTGTCAATTACTGCTAATCTTGGAGATACTAAAACTACACTAACCCATCCTTCTAGCACAACTCATTCTAGAATTAGTCAGGATGAAAGGAATGCAGCAGGTATTACTGATAATCTTTTACGCATTGCAGTTGGATTAGAATCAGTTAATGACATTAAGGCGGATCTGGAGACAGGGATAAGATTGTTATAGTTTAGCATTAGTTTGCTGCATATAAATTTTCATTAATTATTGATTTCTTCTGCTTTTTGTATAGTTATATCCTCTAATGGTACATTCTGGTGTCCATTCTTATTTCCTGTTTGTACTTTCTTTATCTTATCTATTACGTCTTGTCCTTCTACTACTTTACCAAAAACACAGTAACCGAATCCCTCAGCTGTTGGCGATGTATAGTTAAGAAAATTATTGTTTTGTACATTTATAAAAAATTGGGATGATGCTGAATTAACATCTGATGTACGTGCCATAGCAATAGTATAAACATCATTCTTAAGCCCGTTATTTGCTTCATTTTTAATTGGGGCAAGGGGCTCTTTAGGGGACATTCCAGATTCAAAGCCACCGCCTTGGATCATAAAATTATCAATTACCCTATGAAATATTGTGTTATTGAAATACCCACTGTTTACATAATCAGTAAAATTTTTAGTTGTTATTGGAGCTTCTTTATTAAAAAGCTTTATAGTAATTTCACCATAGCTAGTATGTAGCTTAATCATATATATCCTTTTTTAATTTATTTAATTTCTGCGGGTATAGAATCTATTATGCTGATAGATTCTATTATAACCATTTTTTTTGGCACATCCCTTTTAAAAGGCTTACTTGCGCCAGTTGGCAATTTTGAAATCTTATTTACGATGTTCATGCCATGGATAACTTTTCCAAATACGGTATACCCATAACCTCTACGGTTTGGCATAGTATAATTAAGAAATTTATTATTGCTTACATTTATAAAAAATTGATTTGTAGCTGAGTGTGGTTCTCCTGTGCGCGCCATTGCGATTGTACCTATTTCATTTTTGAGGCCATTATTAGCTTCATTTTTAATAGGCTGTTTGGTGGGCCTTTTTTTCATTAATTTGTCAAATCCTCCTCCTTGGATCATGAAGCCTGAAATGATACGGTGAAATATAGTTTCAGTATATGCCCCCTCTTTTGCATAGCTTAGAAAATTTTCGACAGTCTTAGGCGCTTTATTTGGGTATAGCTCTAAAAAAATACTGCCAAAATTAGTTTTAATTTTAATCTGTGAACCTTCTGCAAGAGCTGAGTTGCATAAGATAATTAAGGATATTAGGAATAATTTAATAATATGCATAAAATTTATGTAGCTAATAGGTTGTAGTAAGTAAGTTTAAAGATAATTAAGGTAAAGAACTAGCATCTTATAATGATACATAAGAATTTAAGGTGATACTGCATGCTATACTAATAATTATATTTTACCAAGTAAGTGGATTAATAAAGATCGCTCGTAATTTTATCAATTAGCTAGTTAAAATTTAAATTATTTAATGTTAAAGATTTATAATTCACTTACTAAGTGTAAGCAGACCTTTGTACCGTTAATTGCAAATAAAGTTAAGTTATATGTTTGTGGTATGACTGTATATGATTATTGTCATTTAGGTCATGCACGTGTCATGGTTGTATTTGATATGGTTGTCCGCTGGTTCAAAGCTACTGGCTATGAAGTTATTTACGTGCGCAATATTACTGATGTTGACGATAAAATTATTCAGCGTGCACAAGAAAATAATGAGTCAATTGAATCACTTACGGAACGTTTTATCTGTGCAATGAATGAGGATTCAACAGCCTTAGGGGTATTACAGCCCACCTTCGAGCCCCGTGCTACGCAATATATTGAAAATATGGTTTCTATGATTCAAGTATTGATAGATAAGGGTTTTGCATATATCGGATCAAATGGTGACGTATATTACGCCGTAGACAAATTTCCTGATTATGGAAAATTATCTGGTAAGGTGCCAGATGATTTATATGCTGGTGAGCGGGTTTCTATAAATTCATATAAAAAGAATCCATTAGACTTTGTATTGTGGAAAACGGCTAAATCTAATGAGCCATATTGGGAAGCTCCCTGGGGCAAAGGTCGTCCTGGCTGGCATATTGAGTGCTCTGCAATGTGCAGAAATTATTTAGATAAGCATTTTGATATACACGGGGGCGGACAGGATCTGCAATTTCCTCACCATGAAAATGAGATTGCACAAAGTGAAGCAGCACATGACACCACTTTCGTTAATTATTGGATGCATAACGGGTTTGTTCGTGTTGATAATGAAAAAATGTCTAAATCATTAGGTAATTTTTTTACTGTACGTGATATTCTGGCTAACTATCAACCTGAAGTAGTGAGGTTCTTTATATTACGCGCGCATTATCGTAGTCCTTTAAATTACTCTGATTCTCATTTAGAGGATGCTAAGAATTCATTAGATAGGCTTTATAGTGCCTTAAAAGGAAATATAATAACTATTGATTATAAAATAGATTGGAATAATATTTATGCAAAGCGCTTTATGCATGCAATGAATGATGATTTCAATACACCTATTGCTATTGCAATATTATTCGATCTTGCTAATGAAACTAATAAAACAGGCATTAAACAAGCGGCAGATTTGCTTAAAGCACTTGGTGCAATATTAGGTTTATTGCAGCAAGACCCGCAACAATATTTGCAATATGATATGTCTTCTGCAAATTCTGAATATACATCAGAGCAGATTGATAAATTAATACAGGAGCGTATTGCTGCACGTAAGGTAGGTGACTATACCAAAGCCGATAGTATCCGTAAGGTCCTTTTTAATGCGGGTATTGTTTTGGAGGATAGCCCACATGGCACTAGTTGGCGAAGAGAATAGGACCCTATGATTTTTATTATATAGAAAAGGGGATATGATTTTTTATGTTTATTATTAGGAGTAATTGCTTTGCTTGTCACGCCCATTAGTTCTCATTAGGATCTATGTAAGACTTTAGATCTTTTATATCTTAGGAAATAGGATGCAATTTTTTCTAATAAAATATTTTAAAAGAACACTATTATTGACATTAGTGATAGTAATTTCTTTTAGTATGATGATAACAAATGTATTTCCAAGAGGGTACGGTTCTGGCGATGGGAATGGTCAGAATTATAGTGACTATGTGTCTATGGAAAAAATAAAGATTTTTGAAAGTTATGATATTAACAGGGATGGATACCTCATTCCTGATGAGATAATTGTAATGAAGATACCTTATGGCTTATTTAATAAAATGGATTTAAATAATAATGGTAAATTAAATAGGGACGAGTTTTCAAAAATGTTAGATATTATGTAGGAAGGTACGACTATCTCTATATAGGCATCTAATGCTAGTTTGTCATAAGCTCTCTGAGTACGTAGGGCAAAATACCACCATGTAAAAAATAATCTACTTCGATAGATGTGTCTATTCGACATAGTAGTTTAATTTTTCGCGTGCCACTCTGATCGTGGATATTAAGTATTACATCTTGCTGGGGATGAATTTCTTCTAAGCCAAGAATATCAAATTGTTCAGAGCCATTAAGATTTAATGAGTCTGGACTATCATTTCCTTTAAATTGTAAAGGTAATATACCCATACCAACAAGGTTGCTACGATGAATACGTTCAAAACTTTTAGCAATTACTGCCTTAATACCAAGCAATAGAGTTCCTTTAGCCGCCCAATCACGGCTTGATCCGGTACCATATTCTTCCCCACCAAAAATAACTGTAGGAGTATCTTGTTGCATATATTTTATTGCAGCATCATAGATACTCATCTGTATATTTTTCGATTTGTCAGATTGATATAGAGTTATGCCACCTTCACTACCCGGTATCATTAGATTCTTAATACGCACGTTTGCAAATGTTCCTCGTATCATTACATCATGATTGCCACGTCGTGAGCCATAACTATTAAATTCAGATTTTGCTATGTTATTTGCAAGTAAATACTTCCCAGCGGGAGAATTATCCTTGATAGCCCCGGCAGGGCTAATATGATCTGTAGTTAATGAATCGCCAAATATCCCTAGTGCACGAGCTCCTATTATTGATTTACTCTTATTATAATATTTCCATTTAAAATCAAAATCTTGGAAAAATGGAGGTTCAGAGATATAGGTTGATACCGGCCAATCATAGGTCTCACCAGTAGCAGATGATATGTCGTCCCATAGAAAGTTATCTTTAGTTAGATTGTTGTAAAGATTCTGGAAAGTTTTAGCATTGGTTGCAAACTTCATCAGTTGATCAATTTCTTCATTACTGGGCCAAATATCAGAAAGCCATACTGGATTGTTATCATTACCAATACCTAGCGGCTCTGTCGTAAAATCTTTAAGTATAGTTCCAGCAAGCGCATAGGATACTACTAATGGTGGTGACGCAAGAAAATTTGCTTGGATATTGGGATGAATACGTGCCTCAAAATTTCGATTTCCTGAAAGCACAGCAGAGCACACTAGATTATTCTTTATTACTATATCCTCTATTACTTTTTCTAGTGGACCAGTATTTCCAATACAAGTTGTACAACCGTAACCAACCAGATTAAATCCTAATTTCTCGAGATAGGGTAATAACCCAGCTGCTGTTAGGTATTCTGTTACTACTCGGGATCCTGGGGCCAGTGATGTTTTAATATGAGGCTTAACAGTTAGGCCTTTCTCAAAGGCTTTTTTTGCTAGTAATCCAGCAGCAATTAAAACGCTGGGGTTAGAAGTATTTGTACATGATGTGATCGCTGCAACTAAAACGTCTCCATGACCCAAATTTATTGAATTTTTAGAATAACGCTTGGCTATAGTTTTTTTGTCTCTACCATATCCTTTTTTGCTGATTGGTTGAGTAAATAGGGTAGTAAACTTATTTTTTACATTAGCAATATCTATCCGGTCTTGTGGATTTTTTGGTCCTGCTAATGATGGGGTAACGGACCCTAAATCAAATTCTAGTTCTTTGGAATAATTGATTTCTCCTTTAAGAGGAATGCCATATAATTTTTGAGCTTTAAAGTATGACTGAAACATAGCAACTTCGTCATTACTACGGCCAGTATTCTTAAAATAATCAATGGTGACATCATCTATTGGAAAGAATCCCATGGTTGCTCCATATTCAGGTGCCATATTAGCAATAGTAGCCCTATCAGGAAGGGATAATGTCCTAGTGCCTTCGCCAAAAAATTCAACAAATTTTCCAACAACTTTTGTTCTTCGTAGTAATTCTGTAATAGTTAATACTAGATCTGTTGCTGTGACTCCTTTTTGCAACTTGCCAGTTAGATTTATGCCAACGACATCTGGTGTTAAAAAATATATTGGTTGTCCAAGCATGCCGGCTTCAGCTTCAATTCCACCCACACCCCATCCGACTACTCCAATACTGTTAATCATTGTGGTGTGTGAGTCAGTTCCCACTAAAGTATCAGGGTAGGAAATACCGTCTTTTTGGTGGATTCCACGGGCAAGATATTCAAGATTTACTTGATGAACAATACCTATACCTGGTGGAACAACCTTAAAAGTTTGAAAAGCTTGCATCCCCCATTTAATAAATTGGTATCGTTCTTTATTTCGGTGAAACTCAATCTCCATATTAAGATCAAGTGCCTGTTTATTTCCAAAATAATCAACTTGAACTGAGTGATCAACGACGAGATCAACTGGTACTAATGGCTCAATAATTTTTGGATCCTTACCAGATCTTTTTGCCGCACTCCTCATGGCAGCTAGATCGGCTAATAATGGTATTCCAGTAAAGTCCTGTAGTACTATTCGCGCTACAACAAAGGGGATCTCATCTGTACGCGCAGTATTTGGTTGCCATTTTGTTAGTTGTTCTACATGGTTGCTAGTAATTTTTTTATTATCATAGTTACGCACTACTGATTCTAAGATAATACGAATGCAGACTGGTAATTGAGAGATTTTTCCAAATCCTATTTCTTCTAATGCAGGTAAGGAATAAAAGTTTGTTTTTTTTCCATTAGGGAAAGTCAGGGTTCTTAAATTCTTGAATTTATTGTGTGGCATATAAATTATCTGTGTATATGTTTTTAGTATCCGTAGTTAAATCTAATCATATATAAAAATATAAGTATTATTAGATAAAAAGGAGAGAATAAATTCTATTATCCAAGTAGATGATTTATCAGTTTTCTTTCTTCAAGCAACTCTTTATAGGTTATTTGCATTTTATTTCTGCTAAATTCATTTATCTCTAATCCCTGGAAAATTTTATAGGATCCATTTTCACATATTGTTGGATAGCTATAAATTACACCTTCAGGAATACCATAGCTTCCATTGGAAGGTATTGCCATAGATGTCCAGTCATTTTTTTTAGTTCCAAACACCCAGTCATGAACATGGTCTATAGTAGCATTTGCTGCACTAGCAGCGCTTGAAGTTCCTCTAGATTTAATAATTGACATTCCGCGGTTTTGTACCGTAGGAATAAAACTATTTTCTATCCATTCGTGATTATTAATGATGGTGTTTATAGGTAAATTATTTAATTCAACAAAGCTTAAATCTGGATATTGGGTGTCAGAGTGGTTACCCCATATAATTATTTTACTTATACTTGAAACTGGTTGTCCTGTTTTAATGGCTATTTGTGAAAGGGCGCGGTTATGGTCTAATCGCATCATTGCAGAGAAATTATTAGGATTTAAACTTGGTGCATTTTTCATGGTAATTAATGCATTAGTATTGGCAGGATTGCCTATTACCGTTACTTTTACATTTCGATTTGCAACTTCGTCTAAAGCTTTACCCTGAGCGGAAAAAATTTCACCATTAATTTTTAATAGATCTTTTCTCTCCATACCTTTATTACGTGGTCTTGCACCTGCCAATAATATAATTTCTGCATCACGAAAAGCAATTTTAGGATCATCTGTTACTACTAAATCTGATAAAAGTGGGAAGGCACAATCTTCTAATTCCATTGCTACACCTTTCAGGGCTAACTGTGATTCGGATATATCGAGTAATTTTAGAATTATTGGCCGCTCTTTCCCTAGCATATCGCCAGTTAAAATACGAAAAAGTAGGCTATAGCTAATCTGGCCAGAAGCGCCACTAACTGCAACACAAATAGGGGACTTCATTTTTTCCTCCCAATATAGCTGGTTGTTACCAAATTATTTTTAAAAATTAATTTGGCTTTATTTAAATTTAGCCGGACAAGTATAGTGCGGAATGAAATCATATTATAGCAAGTCATTTTGTTGCTATAACTATTGCATAACATAAATCTATTCTAGGCGTTTATTTATTGATAATTTTTTGTACATTATTACATGTCTTGGGCGTGTAACTATATAAATATTTATATGTCGTATTTAATTAGAACAAATTCAATAATTTATTTAGAGTTAATTTAAGTATGTTGCCTAAGAGATTGCGCTTGTAACTAAATCTTTAAAGGGCTACACTCGATTCTGATTTAACATTGATTGAGAATAGATAAATTGTACAGAAGGCGACCTAAATATCTTAATCTTACTGAAATCAGGCTACCACTTCCAGCTATAGTTTCAGTCCTTCATCGTATAAGCGGGGCATTTCTTTTTTTTCCTGGTATTCCTATTCTTCTTTATGGTCTTCAGATGCTATTAGATTCGCCTGAAAGTTATAGTGAGGCTTATATACTGTTGGCCTGGATTCCTGTAAAGGTGGTCCTAACATTTTTATTATGGTTTTTCATGCATCATTTATGCGCTGGTATAAGGCATTTGGCTCTTGATTTACATTTTGGAGAGGGGCTAGGACAGTCAAGAAAAAGCAGTGTGTTAGTTTTTTTATTTAGTATTATTTTAACTTTATTATTTGGGGCTGGAATATGGTGAGCAGAGTAGTAACTGGCGCTCGTTACGGATTAATAGATTGGTTAATACAACGTATTACTGCTGTTGTAATGGCAATTTATATCATATTAATAATTGCATTATTATTTAAAATATCACCACAAGACTATACAAGCTGGAAGACTATGTTTTCCAATCAGTGGATGCGTATATTTACTTTCCTTGCTTTTCTAAGTTTGTGTTGGCATGCTTGGATTGGTTTGCGTAATATTTTGATGGATTATATTCATAAAACAAATATACGTTTAATTCTTCAGGTGTTAGTTGTTTTATCATTATTTTTTTATGCCATCTGGGCTATTGAAATTATGTGGGGCTAGCTAACATGAAAATCATAAAAAGAAAATTTGATGCGGTTATAGTTGGAGCAGGTGGTGCTGGTATGCGCGCTGCCTTGCAGCTTTCAGAAGCAGGATTTAAAGTTGCAGTGTTATCTAAAGTTTTTCCTACTCGTTCGCATACTGTAGCTGCACAAGGAGGCATTGCAGCATCATTAGGTAATGTAACTGAAGATAATTGGCATTGGCATATGTATGACACTGTTAAAGGGTCAGATTACCTTGGTGATCAGGATGCTATTGAATTTATGTGCCGTCAGGCAAATGAAGTGGTCTACGAGCTAGAGCACTTTGGCATGCCCTTTGATCGATTAGAAAACGGAAAAATTTATCAACGGCCTTTTGGAGGGCAGTCTCAAAATTTTGGTGGTGCGCAGGCAACACGTTCCTGTTCAGCAGCTGACCGAACTGGGCATGCTCTTTTGCATACATTGTATCAGCGTAATGTATATGCTAATACCCAATTTTTCGTTGAATGGATGGGGTTAGATTTGGTTCGGGATGAGCAGGGGGATGTAACTGGAGTAACAGCTCTCGAAATGGAGACAGGAGGGATTTCGGTCCTTCAGGCAAAGGTTGTTTTATTGGCTACAGGGGGGGCAGGACGGGTTTTTCAGGCTAGTACTAATGCATTTATTAATACTGGCGATGGTCTTGGTATGGCGGCACGTAGTGGAGTGCCGCTAGAAGATATGGAGTTTTGGCAGTTCCATCCTACGGGCGTATATGGCGCTGGCGTACTTATTAGTGAAGCTGTGCGTGGAGAAGGCGGGTTTCTTATAAATAAGGATGGTGAGCGATTTATGGAGCGTTATGCACCTAATGCAAAGGATCTTGCAAGTCGTGATGTAGTCTCTCGTGCCTTGACTATGGAGATAAAAGAGGGACGTGGTTGTGGAGGCAATACTGACCATCTTTTATTAAAACTTAATCATCTTAATGCAGATATTATTAATAGGAGGCTACCAGGCATTCGTGAAATTGCTATTAAATTTGCACAGGTGGATCCAATTAAAGACCCAATTCCAGTTGTTCCAACTGCGCACTATATGATGGGTGGAATTCCTACAAATCTATATGGACAAGTAGTTACTCCTTATAATACTGGACCTGAAGAAGTAATACAGGGTTTGTACGCTGTTGGAGAGTGTGCTTGCCTATCAGTTCATGGTGCTAATCGCTTAGGGACTAATTCGTTACTTGATATTCTTGTGTTTGGGCGTGCTGCAGGAAAGAAAATTATAGAAGACTTGAAAAAAATGCCACATCATAAAAAATTACATACAAATTCTGTGGATATGTCATTAGCTCGAGTTGCTCGATTAGATAATCAAAAGAATGGAGAAAATGTAGCCCAAACTGCTGAAGAATTACGTAAGGCTATGCAGAAACATTGTGGAGTATTTCGTTTTCCTGATTTATTGAAAGAAGGTGTAGATAAAATCAGTGAAATTGCAAAGCGTATAGATAATACTGAGATTAAGGATAAAAGTAAGGTATTTAATACAGCTCGTATAGAGGCACTTGAACTTAGTAATTTAGCAGAGGTGGCATTGGCAACTATGGTATCAGCAGAAGCTCGTAATGAAAGTCGTGGTGCTCATGCGCGAGAGGATTTTTCTATACGGAATGATGATAATTGGCTGAAACACTCACTATATTTTAAGGAAGGTCGCCGCATTGATTATAAGCCAGTACGGTTAAAGCCATTAACAGTAAAATCATTTCCACCAGAAGCGAGAATATACTAAGTATTTAGGTGCTAGTATAATTAGAAAATGGATTAATATATTTTTTTATGTAACTGTTAATAATATTTATTTTAATATTAATATTTGGGGCTACGTATGCATTTTTCAATTTATCGATACGATCCAGACAATGACGAAAAGCCTTATATGCAGGACTATGATATAGATCTAAAACCTTCTGATAAAATGTTGCTTGATGCGCTGATACGTATTAAAACAGTCGATGATAGTCTGAGCTTACGTCGATCGTGTAGGGAGGGTGTGTGTGGCTCTGATGGTATGAATATTAATGGTCGTAATGGGCTAGCTTGTATCACACCAATTGCGAGTTTAAAAGAGCCTGTTGAGTTAAAGCCGCTACCAGGGTTGCCTGTTATACGTGATTTGATAGTAGATATGACGCAATTTTTTAAGCAGTATCGATCAATTAAGCCTTATCTAATTAATAATGATCCTCCACCAGAAACTGAAAGGTTACAATCTCCAGCTGAAAGAGCAGAACTTGATGGTGAGTATGAGTGCGTACTGTGTGCATGTTGTTCTACAGCATGCCCTTCTTTTTGGTGGAATCCTGATAAATTTATTGGTCCCGCTGGATTGTTACAAGCATATCGCTTTCTTTCAGATAGTCGCGACCAGGCTGCAGCTGAGCGATTAGACTACCTTGAAGACCCCTATCGTTTATTTCGCTGTCATACAATTATGAATTGTGTGGATACTTGTCCTAAAGGATTAAATCCTACAAAAGCAATAAACAAAATAAAGGGTATGATGGTAAAGAGAATGGTATGAAAAACTTAAATCGTATTCGTTGGCGCTGTCGCCGGGGTATGCTTGAATTAGATATTATATTACAGGGATTTGTGGATAAGCATTATATGCAGCTTAATGAAGCTGAACAGGAGCAATTTGATGCTTTACTTAGTCTTTCTGATAATGATTTATGGGATACGATTATGTCAAAAAAGAAAGTGGGAAATAGGAAATTACAGCCGGTATTACAGCTTATACAGACAAGTTAATTTAATCTGTCAAAGTTGTTACATAATCGTAAAAATAGTGGAGATGTCATATGGACCAAAAGAAAATAGCTAAATTGGATCTAGAAATTAATAAACAGCCTGCAGAACTTCCAATTTTGTCAGGAAGCATGGGCCCTGATGTGATAGATATTCGTAAATTACATGCAAAAAGCGGTCTGTTTACATATGATCCAGGCTTTCTTTCAACAGCTAGCAGTAGGTCAGAGATAACTTTTATTGATGGTGAGAAAGGAATTTTGCTCTATCGAGGCTATCCAATTGAGCAGTTAGCAGAACACTGTGATTTTATGGAGGTATGCTGGTTACTCATGAAAGGTGAATTACCTACAGCTGAGCAAAAAACATCATTTGTGAAGGCAATTAATGCGCATTCAATGGTTCATGAGCAATTGATACAGTTTTATCAAGGGTTTCGTCGTGACGCTCATCCAATGGCTGTAACTGTAGGAGTAGTTGGTGCTTTATCAGCATTTTATCATGAGGCCTTAGATGTTTCAGATATCCAGAATCGTGAAGAGTCAGCTATACATTTAATTGCAAAATTACCAAATATTACTGCAATGGCATATAAATATAATCTTGGCCATCCTTTTAATTATCCACAAAATCATCTTAGCTATGCTCAAAATTTTATGCATATGATGTTTGCTGTACCTGCTGAAGAGTATAAGCCAAACCCTGTTTTAGCGCGAGCACTTGATCGTATTCTAATCTTACATGCTGACCATGAACAGAATGCTTCTACGTCTACAGTTCGTCTAGCTGGGTCAAGTGGAGCAAATCCATTTGCTTGTATCTCTGCAGGTATTGCATGTTTATGGGGCCCAGCACATGGGGGGGCTAATGAAGCTTGTCTAAATATGCTAGAAGAAATTGGTGATGAAACTCGTATCAGTCAGTATATTGCCCGAGCAAAAGACTCAAATGATAATTTCAGGCTAGTAGGGTTTGGTCACAGGGTGTATAAAAATTTTGATCCTCGAGCAAAGCTAATGCGTGAAACATGTCATGAAGTATTAGATGAATTGGGACTGCAGGATGATAGGTTATTTAAGCTTGCAATGAAATTAGAGAAAATTGCCTTGGAGGATGAGTATTTTATCTCAAGAAAGCTTTATCCAAATGTTGATTTTTATTCTGGTATAGTGCAGCGCGCTCTAGGTATTCCCGCATCTATGTTTACAGCTATTTTTGCTACAGCACGTACTGTAGGATGGGTTGCTCAGTGGAGTGAGATGATTTCTGATCCTGAGCAAAAAATTGGGCGACCACGCCAACTGTACACTGGTAAGAGTACGAGAAAAGTACTACCTATTGCAGAGCGTGAATAGTGTGTTCTGTAAGCTGTTTATAAAGCAAATTAGTTATTATGATTAAGGAATTATTTAAAACTTCAATTTTATATGGCGCAAATGCACCTTTTATTGAGGCTCTTTATGAAGATTATCTGCAGAACTCAACTACTGTGCCTCCTGAGTGGTGTGAATATTTTGATAAGCTAAAATCAAAAAAGGAAGGGGCTTCAAAAGATGTCATTCATAGCCAAATCATTGAGTCATTTATTAATGTAGAGAAAGAACGGCGTAAGAGAAATTACAGTTTATCTCAGTATGCACAGAACACTATAGAGGAGCGGAAACAGGTATCAGTGTTACAGATTATCAATGCTTTTCGTTTTCAAGGTGTTCGTCAGGCGACTCTTGATCCACTCAAACAATTACAGAAGCCATATGTTCCTATGCTTGATCCAAGTTTTTATGGATTAAATGAGGAAGATATGGACATGGTGTTTCATACTGGTTCGTTGGTTGGGCCAGAATTTTTATCTTTACGTGATATTTTGCAGTTACTTCAACGTATTTACTGCGGGAATATTGGAGTAGAGTATATGTATATTAATGATACAGAACAGAAGCGGTGGATACAGGCCCGTATAGAAGGAACTCATGCTAAGCCAAATTTTTCTAATGAATATAAGTTGCGAATTTTAGAACGTGTTATTGCTGCGGAAGGATTAGAAAAATATTTACATACTCGTTATGTCGGACAAAAAAGATTCTCTGGAGAGGGGGGTGAAAGTATGGTCCCACTGCTAGATAATTTATTGCAGCGAGCTGGGAAGATGAAAATACAGGAGGTGGTTATCGGCATGGCACATCGTGGGCGGCTTAATGTACTGATAAATACATTAGGTAAAATGCCAGCTAATTTATTTAAAGAATTCGAGAATAACCATATTCAAGAGTTAACTGCTGGGGATGTGAAGTATCATCAGGGATTTTCTTCATCTATTCAGACCCCAGGTGGAATCATGCGAGCAACATTAGCATTTAATCCTTCTCATCTTGAAATTGTAAATCCTGTTGTGGAAGGTTCAGTGCGCGCTAGACAACATCGATTATGTGATAGAGAGGGTAAGCTAGTATTGCCAGTATTGCTGCATGGTGATGCTGCTTTTTCTGGTCAAGGTGTAGTAATGGAATCATTAAATTTATCTCAGACCCGTGGTTATGGGACTGGTGGGACAGTTCATGTCATCATTAATAACCAAATTGGTTTTACTACATCAGACGTCAGAGATTCTCGGTCTACATTGTATTGTACTGAAGTTTCAAAAATGATTGAGGCTCCTATATTTCATGTGAATGGTGATGACCCTGAGGCAGTTGTTATGGTAACCGAAATTGCTTTAGATTTTCGGATGAAGTTTAAAAAAGACGTGGTAATAGATATGGTATGTTTTCGTCGCCTTGGCCATAATGAACAGGATGAGCCAATGGTTACGCAGCCGTTGATGTACAAAATTATTGATCAACACATAGGCGTACGTAAACTCTATGCTGATAAATTAGAAACAGAAGGGGTTATTGTAGCAGGTGAGGCTGACACAATGCTTGCAAATTATCGTAAAGATATGGATGCAGGAATTAACCCTAATAAAACTATTTATAATGGAAAAAAATATTCTGGCACAACACATTGGGCGCCATTTATAAAGCCAGTTAAGTGGAATCAGAAGGTAATGACGGGGATACCGATAAATAAAATTAAGCATCTAGCAACGCGTATTACAAAGATACCTAAAACTTTTAAAGTACATTCCCGGGTTCAAAAGATTCTTGATGATCGAAGGTTGATGGGAGAAGGTAAATTGCCTTTAGATTGGGGTATGGCAGAAAATTTAGCTTATGCAGGGCTTTTAAGTGATGGATTTCCTATACGCATTTCTGGACAGGATTCGGGTCGTGGAACTTTTTTTCATCGCCATGCAGTACTTCATAACCAAAATTCAAATTCGATGGGGGTGAATGATCGTACTTATATTCCACTTCGTAATATTGAAAAGGAACAACCAGATATCGAAATTATTGACTCTATGTTGTCGGAAGAGGCGGTTTTGGCGTTTGAGTATGGTTATGCAACAGCTGCGCCTAATAATCTTGTGGTATGGGAAGCACAATTCGGAGATTTTGCAAATGGTGCGCAGGTAGTAATTGATCAATTTATTGCATCTGGAGAAGCAAAATGGGGTCGTCTATGTGGATTGGTAATGATACTTCCACATGGATATGAAGGTCAGGGCCCTGAGCACTCCTCCGGCCGGATCGAGCGCTATCTGCAATTATGTGCAGAGTACAATATGCAAGTTTGCGTGCCATCTACACCATCTCAAATGTTTCACTTATTGCGGCGCCAAATGATTAGAAAGATACGCAAGCCACTTATAATTATGAGTCCAAAAAGTATGCTGCGCCAGAAAAACTCAGTATCAAGTTTAGATGATTTGGCTCATGGTGAATTTAATCCAGTTATTGCTGAGAATAAAAAATTTAATTGCAAGAAAGTAAGGCGAATTATTGCCTGTAGCGGAAAAGTTTATTACGATCTTTTAGCTTACCGTAAAGAACAGAAAATTGAGGATATAGTAATTGTCCGTATTGAACAATTATACCCGTTTCCTCATGATGAATTTCAGGCTGAAATTAACCGTTATCTACAAGCAAAGGAATTGTTATGGTGCCAGGAAGAGCCAGGGAATCAGGGGGCGTGGCACCGAATTCAACATTATTTATTGCAGCACCTTGGGCTTAATCAAACTCTCTATAGTGCAATGCGCCCATCGTCTGCATCTCCAGCTGCAGGGTATCTGGCCAAGCATAATTTCCAAAAAAAAGAATTGCTTGCAGATGCATTTTGCAAGAGAATTTAACTCAGAGGAATAGCCATGGAAGTTGAAGTAAAAGTTCCGGTCCTATCAGAGTCAGTAGCAGAAGCTACTCTTGTTTCTTGGAATAAAAAAGAAGGTGAGTATATTGAGCGTGATGAAAATTTGATAGATATTGAAACTGATAAAGTTGTACTGGAGTTACCGGCACCAGTATCTGGTAAATTAACGAAGATTATTAAGGGTGATGGAGCCACGGTGGTCAGTAGTGAGTTAATTGCTACAATAGATTCTGAAGCTATAGCACCCTCTAAAGTAGATGAAAATACTAATAAGAAAGCTTTTAATACAGAAAAACCTTTAATGATGCCGGCTGCCAAGAGAATAGCCGCAGAGAGAAATCTTGATTTGGAAGAGATCCGTGCTATTCGCGGTAGTGGGCGTGGTGGACGTATTGTAAAGGAAGATATAGCGGGACATAGAGAATCACAGCCTAATCAAGAAGTCACAGATAATAAGGCCATGTTAACAAACAATGATCGGCCAGAGAAACGAGTAGCAATGTCTAGATTACGTTTACGAATTGCAGAAAGGATGGTTCAGTCACAATCTACAGCAGCAATCCTGACAACGTTTAATGAAGTTGATATGCAAGCGATAATTGACTTTCGTGCCAGGTATAAAGAAAAATTCAAGAAAGAGCACGGAGTGAAATTAGGGTTTACTTCTTTTTTTGTTAAGGCTGTTGTAGCTGCTTTAAAAAAATTTCCTATTATTAATTCTTCAGTAGATGGAAAAGATATTATTTATCATGGGTATTATGATATTGGTATTGCAGTAGGGAGTCCTCGTGGATTAGTCGTACCAATTCTTCGAAATGCAGATCGTCTTTCGCAGCCCGAAATTGAAAAGCAAATTCATGATTTTGGAATTAGGGCTAAGGAAGGTAGGCTGAAGATCGAAGAGTTAACGGGAGGCACTTTTTCTATTACAAATGGTGGTGTTTTTGGTTCAATGCTTTCTACTCCTATCATTAACCCGCCTCAAAGCGCAATTCTTGGCGTTCATGCAATTAAAGAGCGTCCTGTAGCAATAAATGGGCAAGTAGTAATTCGCCCAATGAATTTTCTAGCTTTATCTTATGACCATAGGATTGTAGATGGACGTGAAGCGGTGCTTTCTCTTGTAGCAATTAAGGAGGTGCTGGAGTCCCCTATGAATCCGTTGTTACAGGATTAGCTTTAATTATTATAAACATATATTTATAATTGATACTTAATATTTAACATTATTTTATAAGAATATAAAATGGATCAAATATTTGATGTGGTTGTTATCGGAGCAGGCCCTGGTGGTTATGTAGCGGCAATCCGATGCGCTCAATTAGGACTTAAAACAGCATGTATTGATGAGTGGGAAGATTCTAAGGGGGGCGCAAGCCTTGGAGGTACTTGTTTAAATGTAGGCTGTATTCCTTCTAAGGCTTTGCTTGAGTCTTCTGAGAATTATGAGCGCGTAGCAAATAAATATTCTGCACATGGAATTAATGTGGAAGGCTTATCAGTAGATATACCTGTAATGATTTCTCGTAAGGAAAAAATCGTTGAATCTTTTACTCGTGGTATCGCTATGTTGTTTAAAAAGAATAAGGTCATGTCGATACATGGGAGAGGAAGATTTGTAAAGAAAAAAAAATCTGGGGAAAATTGGATAATTAATATTAAAAGTGGTGATAAAGTAGAAACGGTTGAGGCAAAATACATAATTATTGCAACAGGCTCTATGCCACGCCCTCTTCCTTCTATCCCAATTGATAATGAATATATTCTTGATAATCAAGGAGCGTTGGCGCTGACTAAGGCACCTAAAAGATTGGGAATCATTGGTGCAGGTGTTATTGGTCTAGAAATGGCTAGTGTTTGGAGAAGGCTTGGTTCAGCAGTAACTTTACTTGAAGCAATGCCCAACTTCCTATCAACTATTGATGAGCAGCTGGCAAAAGAGGCAAAGAAAATTTTTACTAGAGAGCTGGGGTTAAATATAGAGACAGGAGCTAAGGTTATTGATATCAAATCAACTGGGAAGATTGTTGTGGTAAATTATGTTGATTCAAATAAAAACCAACAGAAATTGGAAGTAGATAAATTGATTGTGTCAGTTGGAAGGATCCCAAATTCTGCTGATTTAGGTGCTGAGTCAGTTGGCTTAAAGATTGATGATGGTGGCTACATTCAAGTTGATACTCATTGTCGTACTAATTTAATAGATATATATGCCATAGGAGATGTTGTTAGAGGGCCAATGTTAGCACATAAAGCTTCTGAGGAGGGTTTGGCAGTAGCTGAAGAGATTGCTGACAAAATAGCAAACCAAACAAAAAACCTTCCGGCAATAAATTTAGATGCAATACCTTGGGTAATATATACATCACCAGAGATTGCTTGGGTAGGTAAGACAGAGCAGGAATTAAAAACATCTGGGGTAAAGTATAAAGTAGGTCAATTTCCATTTATGGCAAATGGGCGAGCACGTGCGCTTGGTGAAGCAAAGGGATTCATTAAGGTTATTGCTGATGCTAATACCGACCGGATACTGGGCGTACACATGATAGGTCCTTATGTTTCAGAGATGATTTCTGAGGCAGTTGTAGCAATTGAATTTGCTGCTAGTAGTGAGGATCTGGCTCGTATTGTTCACGCCCATCCTTCTCTGTCTGAAGTTTTTCATGAAGCTGCATTAGCGGTAGATAACAGGGCATTACATATTTGACGATACTATTTATGAGTATATAGCTCTATTTAAATATTCAGCTACTTATTTGGTTCTTATAAGTATAAATTTTTTACTATATATTTTTAAAATGAGGGCATGCAATTAAATTAATTTTTATTATTTAGGAGTCTTTTGCGTGTTATTTGTGATTTAAGGAAGAATTTTTCTAGCGCTGATCCATCACCATCTTCAATTAACTCATTCATATGTGCTAATTCGTTTTGGTAGGCCCTAATTTGCTGTAATAGTAAATGTCGATTTGCTAGACAAATATCTCTCCACATTTCAGGGGAGCTCTCAGCAATACGAGTGAAATCTCGGAAACCTCCACCGGAAAAATTAAGTAGAGATTCTGTATTTTTTTTTGTACTATTTGAAAATATATAGTTCATGAATGTAAATGCCAGCATATGTGGGAGGTGGCTTGTCATGGCTAGTAATTCATCGTGCTGGTATGGTTTCATTGACAAGATATGCGCACCACAGCCTTGCCATAACTTACTTAGTATTTCTATTGAATTAATATTTGTTTCATCTGAAGGTGTTAGGACAATGTTTTTATCAACAAATAAGTCAGCATTTGCTGCATTAGCCCCACTTAATTCTGCCCCTGCAATTGGATGAGCTGGTACAAAATTTTTAAAAGATTCTGGTATTAATAAGCGTGCAGATGTAACCACATCTTGTTTAGTGCTTCCAACATCAGAAATAATTGTCTTTGGTCCTATAAAAGGTTTAATTTTCTTAAGGATTTCGGTGGTTTGTCCAACAGGCATAGCAAGCAATATAAGATCTGTCTTTTCTAAAGCTGTTTCATAATCAGCTGAAGCCTCATCTATAATTCCAAGTTCTTGTGCTTGTTGCAGATTTTTTTTGCTTCTTCCTAAACCAGTAATGTGCTTTACCATGCCTGCTCTACGCAGTGCAAGCGCAAATGATCCTCCAATTAACCCAATGCCAATAATAGCTAGTTTATTTATCATATATTTTTTATACCTTAAGTATATTTTTTTGTCCCAGGGTAATAAATCATTCTTTGTTATATAGTTTTCTCAGGAAAAAACCTAATTATTTTTGATTGCACTTTCAAGTACTCGTAAGAATTTACTATTTTCAGACTCAAGGCCAATAGTAACTCGTAGAAAATCTGGCATTTCATAAATACCAATTGGTCGAACGATAACACCGCTCTGTAATAGGTGTTGATAGACAGCAGGAGCCTTCTTATTAGCTATTTTGAAACTCAGGAAATTTCCATACGAAGGAATATAGGTTAAACCAAGCTTTTTTAGACCAGAAGTTATTTGAAGCATCCCTGCTTGATTAAGAGCATAGGAGCGTTTGACAAATTCCACGTCATTTATTGCTGCTAATGCCCCTGCAAGCCCAATGCTGTTAACGTTAAATGGCTGTCGTATCCGATTCATTAATCCTATAATTTGATCATGGCCGATTCCAAATCCTATACGGATAGCAGCCATACCATATATTTTAGAAAAAGTACGGGTAATAAGTAGATTAGGGAAATTATTTAACCATTTTATAGTATCAAATCTAGATGTATCTGGAAGGTATTCATTGTAAGCTTCATCCAGTACTACCATTATATTCTTCGGGACGCGTTTTAAAAACCGTAGTATATCTGGTGCAGGCAAAAATGTGCCAGTTGGATTATTAGGATTAGCAATAAATATTATACGAGTTTCTGATGATATCGCATCTAGCATTGCATCGATATCATGCCCATAATTTTTAGCTGGAACAATTACCCCATTTGCACCTGTAGCCTGAGTTACAAGAGGATAAACTGCAAAAGCATGCTGAGAAATGATTGCAGAAGTTTCTGGTTTTAGAAAGACCCGTGCAGCCAATTCCAATACATCATTTGACCCATTACCAAGTATAATCTGGTCGCTTGTCACAGCATATTTTCTAGCCAACGCATTCTTTAACTCAAAGCCGCTACCATCTGGGTAGCGCATTAATTCGTCTAACTCTCTTTCCATTGCACCAAGTGCTAGAGGACTTGTTCCTAACGGATTCTCATTAGATGCAAGTTTTATAATAGAAGATTCATCCAGCCCTATCTCTCTTGCTAGCTCAGATATAGGCTTTCCTGGTTGGTATGGGGCTATAGAGTGTATATATGCAGGGGCAAGATCACACAAGTTCATAGAAAACCTACCATTAATAGAAAAGATCAGACACAAATAAATTAATCAATAAAGTATGCCTTCATTATATTTCATCAGGTAAACAAATTATAATTATGCTGAGGGATAAGAACCTAATATTTTCAGAAAAGTTGCTCTTTTTCTGATTTCTTCTAGTGCTTTTGTAACTTCTTCATCTTTCTGATGACCTCTAATATCTGCAAAAAATACATATTCCCACTGATCAGAACGTGAAGGACGAGATTCCAAATGAGTCATGCTTACACCATGCTTAGCTAGAGGTGATAGTAATTCATGAATGGCACCAGGCCGGTTTTTAGATGACATGGCTAGCGATGTTTTATCTTTACCAGATAAGGCAACATTTTGGGAACCTATTACCAAGAATCTAGTAGTGTTTTTAGGGTCATCTTCAATATTTTCAGCACATACAGATAAACCATACACATCAGCAGCTTTTCTGCTTGCGATAGCAGCTGCATTCTTATCGTCAGCAGCAATCATTGCTGCATGAGCATTGCTTGCTGCAATTACTCTTTTTATATGGGGGAGAGCAAAATTTTTATTTAGCCACTCGTGACACTGCGCTAGCGATTGAGGGTGCGAGTATATTTTTTTTATTTTATTTAAATCTGTATTTAGAGATAGTAAGCATTGGTGTATAGGCAGTAAAACTTCCCCACAAATTTTTAGTGAGGTTTGTAATAATAAGTCTAAAGTTTTCCCTACTGCACCTTCATTAGAGTTTTCTACAGGTACTATTCCATAGCTTGCCAAACCAGACTCTACCTTATGAAATACTCTATCTATTGACTCACATGGTATTGCTGTTACTGACTTGCCAAAGCGATTTAATACAGCCTCTTCAGAAAAGGTTCCCTGAGGGCCAAGGTAGGCTACATTCATTGGCCTTTCCATGGAGCGACATAATGACATAATTTCAGTAAATATCTGAATAACATGCTGCGGGGAGAGTGGTCCTGTATTAAGCTTTTGTAAGCGAAGCAGGACTTGTGCCTCTCGGTCAGGCCGATAGATAATTTCTTTCTTAGCCTGCCCAATTTGTTTTGCAAGAGTAGCTCTCTTATTAACAAGTTTGAGCAATTCACTATCAATTTCATCTATCTCATCACGTATAGTATTGATTTGATCTGTCATATAAAATTGAGCCCTTGTTTAAAAACTAGCTAGTCAATACAGGTAAATATCTTACCATCAGAACACCAGGAATTAGTTTAAGTTTTTCTATTGTTTTATGTGGAATAGGACTATCTATATCTACTAAAGTATAAGCCATATCGCCTCTGGATTTATTGACCATATTATGAATATTTAATCCTGCATTTGCCATACTAGTAGAAACCTGCCCCAGCATGTTCGGCACATTAGAATTAGCTATTGCTAAACGATAGGGAGATTCTCTTTCCATTATTAAATTTGGAAAATTAACTGTATTAGTTATGCTTCCATTTTCAAGATAATCAATAATCTGTTTTACCACCATTATTGCGCAGTTCTCTTCAGCTTCTAGAGTAGAGGCTCCTAAATGAGGTAGCGTAATTACTGATCGCTGTTTCTGAAGCTTCTGGCTAGGGAAATCGCAAATGTAGTATTTTATTTTTCCAGATTTTATCCCTGCTAAAATTGCATCCTCATTTACAATGCCTTCACGAGAGAAGTTAAGAAGAATTGTTCCTTTTCTCATATTCTTTACTTGCTTATCATTAATCAGGAGGCGTGTTGAGTCAAGTAAAGGAACGTGTAATGTGATGAAATCACTATTTTGTATCAAGCTCTCAATGTTTATTGCCTTTTTTACTTTCGAAGAAAGATTCCAGGCTCCATCAACAGTAATTTCAGGGTCATACCCTGTTACTTTCATACCAAGGCGAATAGCTGCATCTGCAACAAGCCTACCTGTAGCACCCAACCCAATAATCCCTAGTGTTCTACCCGGTAACTCTATTCCGGAAAATTGTTTTTTACCATCTTCTGATAATTTATAAAGGGTATTGTTATTGCCTTCTAGGTTCTGAGTAAAGTGTATAGCAGGGATCAGGTTGCGAGCTGCCAATAATATGCCAGAAAGTACAAGTTCTTTTACCGCATTTGCATTTGCACCAGGCGTATTAAAAACTGGAATACCACGAATATTCATATCTTCTATTGGAATATTATTGGTTCCAGCTCCAGCCCTTCCTATCGCTACTACGCTCTGAGGAATATCCATTTCAAGCATATTAAAGGAACGCACTAGAATCGCATGCGGTTCAGTCATATGTTGCCCAACGGTATAGCGGGTTTTAGCAAACATATTTAATCCATTTGCAGAAATATGGTTGAGTGTGTGCACACGGAAAGTTATATTTGATTGTTCAGGCATGGTTGTTTGCAAATTCCTTCATAAAAGCGATTAAAGAGCGGACTCCCTCAATTGGCATAGCATTATATAAGGAAGCCCTCATTCCACCCACAGCACGATGACCCTTGAGCTGGACTAAACCCCGGTTTTTAGCTTGCTCTAAAAATTTCTTATCTAAATTAACGTTTTTTAGCCGGAAGGATACGTTCATACGTGAACGATCTGATTTTTTTACTGGACAGATATAAAACTCTGTTGCATCTATTAAATTATATAATAAGGCTGCTTTCATACTGTTTATTTTTTCAATTTCAGCTAGCCCACCTTTTTTCTTGAGCCATTTAAATATTAGTCCAGCAATATAGATGGTATAAGTTGGAGGAGTGTTATACATGGAGAAATTATCGGCATGAATTTTATAATTAAATACGCTTGGCGTATTTAGGATTGTTTTTCCTAATAAATCTTCACGTACGATAACAATAGTTAACCCAGCAACACCTATATTTTTTTGGGCGCCAGCGTATATTAGTCCGTATTTGGTGATATCTAATTGCCTTGACAGAATATTGGATGACATATCGGCTACCAATGGGATGTTTCCATTTGAATATTCCATATTAGGTATCCAGTTAAATTCTACGCCACCAATAGTTTCATTAGGAGTGTAATGTACATATGCAGAATTTTTATTTAGTGTCCATTGGTCTTGTGTGGGTGCATAAGTAAAATCAGAATCTTCTGATGAGGCCGCAATATTTACTTCGCAATATTTTTGTGCTTCTTTTATAGCTTTTTTAGACCATATCCCAGTATTGATATAGTCAGCACTCTTTTTTCCACGAAGTAAATTCATTGGAACCATAGAGAATTGGCTAGTGGCACCACCAGTTAGAAAAAGTATCTTATAATTGCCAGGAATATTTACTAATTCACGAAGATCAGTTTCAGTTTCTTGAATAATGGATGTAAATTCTTTACCACGGTGACTCATTTCCATAACTGAGATACCACAGCCATGCCAGTTTATTATTTCATTTTTAGCCGTTTGCAGTACTTCTAAAGGCAATACTGCAGGGCCAGCGCTGAAGTTAAATATTCTTTCCACAACCAGAAAGCACTCCGTCTATTAAAAGCATTTGTAACGTACACGCTGTTTTAAAAGCTAATTATTCCTCATTTGTCCCATCTATTATTTCTAGTCCTACGAGTTTAGTGCCTTCATCAAGATTCATTAGCCTGACACCTTGCGTAGCACGAGCCATTTTACGAATTTCTTTAACACGGGTTCGATTTAATACACCTCTATCTGAGATTAGCATAATCTCATCTAATTGCTTGACAAGCCTTGCGGTGACTACCTTTCCGTTTCTCTCACTGGTCCTGATTGAGATCATGCCCTGGGTGCCTCTACGATGGCGAGAATATTCACTAATCGGAGTACGCTTTCCATACCCGTTCTCAGTTGCTGTTAGTACAGATAGCTCCTCATCTTTAGCTACTAAAAGGGAAATAACTGTCTGCCCTTCATTTAATTTCATTCCACGAACGCCGCGAGCACTTCGGCCCATTGGGCGAACATCATTTTCATCAAAGCGCATAGCTTTGCCACCATCAGAGAATAGCATTACATCATGCTCGCCTTCTGTAATTGCAACGCCAACTAGATAATCCTCATTATCTAGGTTTATTGCAATAATGCCGCCTATTCTTGGGCGAGAAAATTTAGATAGTGCAGTTTTCTTTACAGTCCCCATAGAAGTAGCCATGAAAACAAAACGATTTTCATCAAATTCTTTGACAGGAAGAATAGCGTTTATTCTCTCTTTTTCTTCTAGTTTTAATAAATTAACAATCGGTTTGCCACGAGATCCGCGCCCTCCCTGAGGAACGGTATATACTTTAATCCAATAGACCCGTCCGCGGTTTGAAAAGCAGAGGATGTAATCATGTGTATTAACAATAAACATATTATCAATGAAATCTTCCTCTTTTGTTTTAGTCGCTTGTTTTCCACGTCCACCTCGTTTTTGAGCGCGATAATCCTGTAGCGGCTGTGACTTAATATAGCCGGTATGGGACAGCGTTACGACCACATCCTCTGGTGTTATAAAGTCTTCTATACTTAAGTCTTGCGTATCAACAATGATCTCACTACGACGTTTATCACCAAACTGTTTTTTTATGCCAACTAGTTCATCAGCAATAATTTTTGTGATTCGTTGGGCTTTAGAAAGAATGTCAAGTAGGTCAGTAATTTTTTCTAGGATATCTTTATACTCAGATACTATTTTATCTTGTTCTAGCCCAGTCAGGCGTTGTAAGCGTAACTCTAGGATTGCTTGAGCTTGTAGGTCAGACAAGTGGTAACCTTTTTTAGTTAAACCAAATTCTATAGCCAATCCATTTGGGCGGAATTCTTCAGTTTTTACAGAGGTTCGAGAAAGCATTCCTTCTACTAATTTAGATCGCCATATTTTTGTCATTAAAGATTTTTTTGCTACCGCCGGCGTGGGGGCTTTTTTTATGAGCGTGATGACTTCATCAACATTAGATAGTGCAACAGCTAGGCCTTCAAGAATATGGCCACGGTTACGTGCCTTCTTTAGCTCAAATTTAGTACGACGTGTTATTACTTCACGACGATGGTTTAAAAATGCCTCTAGCATCTGCTTAAGATTAAGTACCAGTGGCCGACCATTTAATAGAGCTACCATATTCATACCAAAGGTGTCTTGTAGCTGTGTTTCTTTATATAGGTTATTTAGTATTACCTCAGCAACCTCGCCACGCTTTAGCTCAATTACTATACGCATACCAGACTTATCTGATTCATCTCGTAAGTCAGAAATTCCTTCAATTTTTTTATCATGAACTAATTGACTAATACGGATTAACAGGTTTGCCTTATTAACTTGGTAAGGTAATTCATCGACAATTATGCTTTGACGGTTACCTTTTTCTAAATCTTCAAAATGTGTACGGGCACGCATTACCACGCGCCCACGTCCAGTGCGATATCCGGTCTTGATTCCTTCGACACCATAAATAATTCCTGCAGTTGGGAAATCTGGTGCAGGTATGTATTCAATTAGTTCATCTATACTTAAATTTGGATTCTTTAATAAAGCGAGGCAGGCTGCCACTACTTCATTTAGATTGTGAGGGGGAATGTTTGTTGCCATGCCTACAGCAATGCCAGAAGAACCATTAATTAGTAGGTTAGGAATTTTTGCTGGAAAAACTATTGGTTCTTTCTCAGAGCCATCGTAATTTGGAACAAAGTCTACTGTCTCTTTTTCAATATCGGCAAGTAATTCATGAGCAATACGTGACATACGTATTTCTGTATAACGCATAGCTGCAGCATTATCTCCATCTATGGAGCCAAAATTTCCCTGGCCTTGCACTAAGACGTAACGTAAGGAAAAGTCTTGCGCCATACGAACTATAGTGTCATAAGCTGCAGTATCACCATGGGGATGATATTTACCAATAATATCGCCGACAATACGAGCAGATTTCTTATAGGGGCGATTCCAGTCATTAGAAAGTTCGTGCATAGCTAGTAGTGTGCGTCGGTGAACTGGCTTTAAACCGTCACGTGCATCCGGCAATGCACGCCCTACTATTACGCTCATAGCATAATCGAGATATGAATGGCGCATCTCCTCTTCAAGACTAACGGGGAGTGTTTCTTTTGCGAATTGATCCATTATTTTATTTTTCTGTTAGAAACAGTAAGTAAGGATATTAATGATGCTCTGGATAATGCTATATAGAAACTTGGAATTCTACCATGTTAGGGCTATTGAAGTCACCTTGATAATCTGTTCAGAGTAGGTGGGAAAGAGTAAGTAATAGAATATAAATTAGCAAATAGGGAGCTTTAAAGAAAACAAAATATAGTTATATGATAATGTGCTTCTGATAGCCATAAGCTTAGTATTTGAGTATTAATAAAATATCTGTATCTAAATTAGATTTTGTATAAAAAATGAATAAAATTCAGAAAGATACAGTAATAGAAGCATATTAGATTATCCCGGTTGTGCCAAACGGATTAGTTCTAGAGGATTATGCTATTGTAATTGATAAGTGTGTAATTCAAGTAATTCAAAGCGTTTTTGATATTAATCAGTGCTTTTACCTTGTTATGGTCTAGCTTTGCACTTTGTATGCTTATCTCGGTGAGAACATGTGAGCCAAGCATGAGTAGATGGTAAAATGTTATTAAAGGAAGAAAGTTAACAACCTTCGATGAGTATGACATTTTAGCCAGAATATAATTTTACGAAATAGAAATAAGTTTAATAAAAATGGATAAAACATTGAAAGATAAAGCAAATGTAGATCAGTCTGAGCTGGAGAAATTTAATCAGCTAGCGCATAATTGGTGGGATCCTGAAAGCCAATTTAAGCCTCTGCATGACATTAATCCACTACGTTTAAATTATATTGATAGATTGTCAGGACTCTCCGGTAAGGATGTGCTAGATGTCGGTTGTGGTGGAGGGATTCTTTCAGAGAGTATGGCGGCGCGTGGAGCAAATGTAACTGGGATTGATTTAGGGGATAAGCCGCTTAAAGTCGCTAAATTACATCTATTAGAGTCTGGTAATAAAGTAAATTACCGTAAGGTAGCGGTAGAAGATCTGGCAAAAGAACAGCCGAATCATTATGACGTTGTAACTTGTATGGAAATGCTAGAACATGTGCCAGATCCAGAAAGTATCATTCATTCCTGTGCGCAATTGACTAAGCCTGGGGGATGGACTTTCTTTTCTACATTAAATCGTAATCCAAAGTCTTACTTGATGGCGGTAGTAGGTGCAGAATATATATTAAATTTATTGCCACGTGGTACACATGATTACATTAAATTTATTAAGCCATCAGAGCTAGCACGTATGGCTCGAGGTGCAAAATTAGAAATGGAAGCAATTACGGGCATGACTTATAATCCTTTTACTAAAGTATATTCATTAGGTAAGGATTCTAGTGTGAATTATATCATGGTGTATCGTGCCTAATTTACAGGGATGTAGGCATTCTATTTTCTAGGCACAAATTAATTTTTCTTTTTAATACCTAGTTTGTGATTTTCTTCATTAGTTATGATAAGAGCAGTTCTTTTTGATTTTGACGGTACGCTTGCTGATACCGCACCTGATCTAGGTCATGCACTGAACCGGCAACGTATCAACCGAGGTTTATCAAGTTTACCAATTGATTTAATTAGGACTGAGGCTTCATCTGGTGCACGGGGTTTACTTGGCCTGGGACTTCAGATCAAGCCAGGTGACTCTGGTTACGAAGAGTTATATGATGAATTCTTAAATTTTTATGAAGAACAATTGTGTAAGGATACTGTATTGTTTCCAGGGGTTGGTGAGCTGCTAGATGAGATAGAGTCGCGGAATTTACTTTGGGGTATTGTTACTAATAAGGCTAGGAGATTTACAGATCCACTTTTAGAGCAGCTAGGATTAGCTAGCCGTACCAGTTGTGTAATTTGTGGGGGGGATACGGCTAATTTTAAACCACACCCTGAACCACTTCTGACAGCGCTTAATATATTAAATGTTACCCCGGCAGAGTGTATTTATTTAGGGGATGATATTAGAGATGTAGAATCAAGTTTGGCTGCAGGGATTGAACCGATTGTTGCTATGTATGGTTACCTAGGGGATTGTGGAATATCTCCAGAAGCATGGGGAGCTGAACATTTGATTAAACATCCTCAGGATTTGCTCAGGCACCTTTAAAATCTGTTAGAATCATCATGTTGGCGGTTAAACTATCTCATAAAACTATCATATAACCGTAAACATAGAATCCGGGGGCGACCTGGCTTCGACGTGGG
>CEUY01040395.1_pt1 | contig 42582 bp, 38 predicted proteins | sample 361481 | NCBI WGS metagenome assembly CEUY01 (sample SAMEA2622737, study PRJEB7988) | marine metagenome | isolation source: saline water (ENVO:00002010), including | reverse complement strand
CCAGTACCATCACTAACAATTGCTTTAGTAGATTTCAATTTAAAATTTCCATCTGCTTTTATAGAAATAAACTGAGCAATTATGGTAGTTTCTTGATTGATAATTGAATTATTTATTTTGGAAACAGAAGAATAATCAATATGTTTTCTAGGAAAATACATTAATAAATCTTTTAGAGTATTAATATACAATGTTTTTAGTTTCTTTCTACCAACTGAATGTAAAAATTTTAAATCTGAAAGAGGAGTATTTAAAGTAAGTTGACTTGAAATTTGAATATTATTTAGAGTATTTTTTCTATTCAGGTTACCGTAATTCTTTTTATAAGAATTTGATATTAATTTTCTATCCCTAGAATATTTCTTTTCAACCTTATAAGCCCAATTTTTTCTCATTTCCGGAGACAATTTTAAATATGAAGAGTTATTAATGGGATGTAAGTTCAAACAATCCTTTAAAGACTTTTTATGAATATTTAAAAATTCATCTAACCCACCGGTCACTGCCTTATTAGAATAAGAATTAAGTTTTTCTAAATCAAGAATTCGAATCAATATACTAATTGATTTGTTATTATGACCTGTAGAAGATCCCATTAAAAAATAATTTTAAACGGAAATACTATAATTTATTCTTCCTCTTCCTCTTCCTCTTCCTCATCAGATGGAGGTTCTCCGATAAACATAACTCCTACTGCTCCTGGTCCTAAATGAGCTCCTAATGCAGGTCCAAATTGTGATCTTAAAATTTCACCATCGTATTTATGATCTGCTAAAGAACTAGCTAGTGCTCTAGCATCAAATCCTTGAGTTGTATGTAAGACTGCCATGTTCTTTATATTCACATAACCTTCAGCAGCATCCCTAATCTGAGATAATGCTCTTAGCATGGTTCTTGGTTTCGCCCAAGTTTCAACCATACCATCAACATTCGTTAAAATAGGCTTAACATTTAGCATTCCACCAAAAAGTGCAGTAGTACCACTGATTCTGCCACCTTTTTTCAGATATTCTAGAGTACTTACAGCAACGAATATCTTTCCTTTTTCTGATAATTCATTAGCATAATTAACAGCATCTACAGATTTCATCCCAGACTTTACTGAGTTAGCAACCTCTAATACAATCAATCCAGTTCCCATACTTACACTTAAAGTATCTACAACAGTAATACTACATTTTGAATTTCCTACTTCTTTAGCAGCTTGCTCTGCGGCATTCACAGTTCCACTCAATTTAGATGATATATGAATAGAAATAATGGAATCATGTTTTTTAGCTAAATTAGTATAAATATCAATAAAATCTCCTACTGCTGGTTGAGATGTAGTAGGAAATTCTTTAGAACTTTGAAGCCTTTCATAAAAATCATCAGCAGACAAATCAACATTTTCTTTGAAAGACTCATCACCAAAATTCACTATAACAGGAACCTCAGTAATATTATTCTTTTTTAAAATATCCGCGGGTATATCAGCGGCACTATCTGTTACTATTGCTATAGACACTTCATTCTCCTTAAACCTTAAATTATCTTATTCTAGAATATCAATTTATTCAATTCCGATAAAGTATTCACTATCATATTGTCCTGTTTGAATTAAATCAAATTCCGATTCAGGAAATTCCAATTCTAATTGGTTCAACAATCCTGTCGCTTCATCCAAGATAATATTATTTCCTGCATAAATAGAAACCAATTTTTGATTTATATCAATATTATTAATAATTTCTTTAAGAACATTATGTCTATCAGAATCATTAGCAATTAAATTATTTTCAATAAATCCTACATAATCACCTTCTTGAATATTAAGTCCATTATATTCAAGGGTTTTTACAGCAACTTTTACTGAACAAGTTTTTATATCTTCTATTGCTCTATTCATTGATTTAATATTGACTTCATAACTTTTTCCTGAAGTAAATGCCAAAACAGAAGATATGCCTTCAATAAAATTTTTTGTAGGAATCTGTGAAGCTTTTTTTGAAGTTAGTAATATTGCCTGATTACAAATTTCTATAAGATCTTTATGATTAGGGAGTAAAATGACATTTTTACCTTTACTATTTTCTATTGAATTTAATATATCTTGAACACTAGGCGAAGAGTCTTCTAAAACCTCAATAAATTCAAGGTAATCAGGTGTTATTTCAAGAAATTTTTGACGTAAAGCTGATTCTCTTGCAAAAACAATTAAAGCAATTTCTACAACTTGAAAATCTTCATCTTGACTATGATTAAATTCTGAAGTTTGTAAATTCATGTTTTGAATATCTTCATGAGAGATTTCCCCAAATTTTTGTGAATACTTTATAATTTCATCAGGATTTTCTACATGAATATGGATTTTTAATATTTCAGCATCACCAGTAATCACAAGTGATTTTCCTTTTTTATCTAAATCACCTTTAATTTGATCAACATTTAACAAAGAGCCTTGAATAACAAATGATGTACAAAAACCCCAAGATTCATCCTCTACAGACTGTAAAAATTCTCTATTAATAGGTTTTTGGTTTATCACTTCAGGAATATACAAACTCTTATCAGAAGGAATAGAAAAAACAATGTTTCCTTCTTGATCTTTAGATAAACAATTTAACGAAGCTTCCAACATCAAAGACAACCCATATCCTCCAGCATCTACTACACCTGCTTTTTTCAATAGCTCCATTTGGTTAGGAGTATCATCAACTGCTTTCTTTGCTATATCATTAGCAACTTGCCATATATATATTAAATCATCAGAATTTTGTGAAAGATTTTTTTCACTAGCTTGAGCAGATTTTTTTAACACCGTGAGTATAGTTCCCTCTTGAGGGTTAGGCATTGATTCATAAGAAAATTCTGTGGTTTTGATTAATGTATCTACAAACTGTTTTGGACCCAAAAAATCATTTTCCTCTAATACAAAAGCTAAACCTTTAAATAATTGTGCTATTAATAACCCACTATTTCCTCTAGCCGATAACAATCCCCATTTAGACAATAGTTTAGCTATAGAACTCAAATCTAAGTTCTTTGTATCATCTGATATATAGTCTCTAATACCTTTTATAGTGAAAAACATATTAGTACCAGTATCACCGTCTGGTACAGGAAAAACATTAAGGGCATTAATACTTTCCCTATGCTCTTCAAGAGTCTCACAAAAAACTTCTACAAGTTTTATTAATTCTTCAGCCTCTAGTCCAATTTTATAATTCATATTTTTTTATTTAGTGGATTCAATAATTTCAGAAACAGCTTCTGAAATACTTTTTTCATTATTCCAAAATATTGAAGATCCAGATACTAAAAGATTAGCGCCTGCGTCTACAGCAAGTTTAGCAGTATCCTTTGAAATACCTCCATCAACTCCAATTTGAAAAAACTTCTCTAAATCCAAAAATTTTTTATTTTTTTCTACAAAATTTTTTATTTTTTCTATCACATGATATTCAAAAGATCTTCCGGATGCTCCTGGTATTACAGTCATAAAAAGAATTCTATCTAGGTGCTTCATTAAAGACACCACTTTTTGCCAATCAGTTTCGGGATTTAATGCTATTGCAGCAGACATACCTGATTCTTTAATTTCTTTAATCACTTTTACAGGATCATCATCACTCTCAATATGAAATGTAATAACATTTGCACCAATTTTTGAAAAATCTTTAATATAAGATAAAGGTCTTTTAACCATTAAATGAATATCAACAGTACACTGAATTTTTTCTTTAATAGAATCAAAGATCACAGGTCCTGCAGATAAGTTAGGGACAAAATGCCCATCCATAACATCATAGTGAACTTCTTTACAATCAGTTTGCATCAACTCATCTAACTGTTCTCCCATTCTTAGGAAATCAGCAGAAATTATAGATGCAGAAAGAGTTAAGTTTCTACACATATAAAATTAAAAATTTTTCTTTTTTTTCAATAAAATTTTTGCTTCTTTTAAAGCTTTAGAAACACTAGAAAATGAAGTCCCACCTATACTATCTCTGGAGTTAACCACATCTTCGATTGTTAAATCTAAAACATCTTTTTCAAACAATTTGCTAATCTTTTTTAAATCTTTCAGTTCTAAATCATTAAAAGATTTTTTTGTTGACATTATTGTTTTCAACTCAAGAGACACCTTAGCATATGCTTCTCTAAATGGCATTCCCTTCTTGACTAAATAATCAGCCAAATCTGTAGCTATCATAAAACTATCATTAATAACTTCATTGATCCTAGAATCATCGAAAGTTAATGATTGAATTAAACCTATCATGATTTGAAGAGAATCTCTAAGAGTATCAAATGAATCAAATAATGGTTCTTTGTCTTCCTGTAAATCTCTATTATAAGATAATGGAAGTGCTTTAAGAGTAGTAGATATAGTCACCAAAGACCCTATAGTTCTTCCAGTTTTACCTCTCACTAATTCAGCAAAATCCGGATTTCTTTTTTGAGGCATCATACTGGATCCAGTTGTAAATTTTTCTCCAATAGTTAAAAATGAGAATTCAGAAGAAGACCATAATATCAATTCTTCAGACAATTTAGAAAGATGAATCATGCATGCCATAGAAGCATAAACAAAATCAAGAACAAAATCTCTATCTGAAACAGCATCTAAACTGTTTTGACTGATTTTAGTAAATCCTAATTCATTAGCAAGAAACTGCCTATCAATTTGAAAAGAATTTCCTGATAAAGCACCACTACCTAAAGTCAAAACATCTGATGCATGATAAGCTCTTACAAATCTTTCGTAATCTCTTTCAAGCATATGAAAATAAGCCAAAAAATGATGTCCTAAAGTTACTGGTTGAGCCCTTTGCAAATGAGTATACCCAGGAATAATTAAAGAAGAATTTGATTCAGAAATATCTAATAATGAAGCTTGAAGCCTTACAATTAATTCTTTAATTTCTTCTATTGCATCTTTTACATACATTCTAGTATCTGTAGATATTTGTTCATTTCTCGATCTTCCAGTATGAAGTTTTCCTGATAATGGGCCTACAATTTCATTTAATCTAGATTCTATATTCATATGGAGATCTTCATATTCATCTTTCCAAACAAATTTCCCTGATTCGATTTCCTCTTTGATAATATTCAAACTTTCAATTAATTTCTTTCTTTCTTTTTCATTTAAAATGCCTAATTTTTCTAAGATCAAAGAATGGGCTTGAGAGGATAAAATATCTTGTTTATATAATCTTTTGTCAAAATCCACTGACTTTGTAAAATCAGAATTGTCTACAGATCCTCTTATTATAGAGACTAAATCTTTATCTTTTTTATTCATTTTCACAAGATTAACTATTATCAGGGGGTTGTTTATACCTTTGTAACTGACTAGGAAGACTAAATATATCTATAAAACCAGTAGCAGAGTGATGGTTGAATTTATCTTCCTCAGAATAAGTAGCTAAATCATAGTTATACAAAGAATATTGGGATTTTAAACCATTCACTAATGCATTACCTTTAAATAATCTTATTCTTACTTCTCCAGAAACATATTTCATCGAACTATTAACAAATGCATCAAGATTTTCCCTCAAACCTGAAAACCATTTTCCATCATATACTAAATCAGCATATTGTTGACTAAGATAAGATTTAATTCTCAATTGCTCTTTAGTTAATATTGATTTTTCTAGTGCCCTCAAAGATATATTCAAAACAGTTGCACCTGGAGTTTCATATACTTCTCTAGATTTTATTCCGACCAATCTGTTTTCTATATGATCTATTCTTCCTATTCCATGTTCACCAGCAATTTCATTTAGATTTCTTACCAAGTCAACAGGATTTAAAAATTCTCCATTCAATGAAACAGGATTTCCAGAATCAAATGAAATTATCAAATCCATTGGTTCTTCCGGTGCATCACTAGGGGATTTAGTAATTATATATGCATCATCAGGAGGAATAGTCCAAGGGTCTTCTAAATCTTCCCCTTCTATTGCAATTCCCCACAAATTGCGATCAATAGAATAAATCCTTTCACCCACTCCTGGTAATTGAATATTTAGTTTTTGAGCATATTTTTTTTCTTCATCTCTTGTCATTTTTCCTTCACGAGCAGGAGCTATAATTAATAATGGGTTTTCAAATGAAAGAGTTTTTATAGCCAAATCTAATCTCACTTGATCATTTCCTTTTCCAGTACATCCATGAGCTACTGCTACTGCATTAAATTTTCTAGCAGTTTCAACTAATTTTTGAGCTATAAGGGGTCTACCTAAAGCCGTTGCTAATAAATATTGATTTTCATAAATTGCACCAGCTTTTAATGAAGGAAAAACAAAATTATCTATAAATTCTTCACTTACATCTATTTGAATACAATCAATTGCACCAGCACTTTTAGCTCTATCTATCAAATCTTGTGATAAATCTCCGTTACCTAAATCTACAGTAAGTGTAATAACATCAAATCCATAATTTTTTTTAATCCAATCTATAGAAATTGTGGAATCTAGACCACCACTATAGGCTAAAATAGCTATTTTTTTCGATTTACTCATTTTCTATATTATTCCTAAATTTTTTCTTCTATTAAAGCTTCTTCTAATATTTTTATTGCTTGATTCATTTCACCTTCCGTAACATTTAAAGGAGGAAAAAATCTAATAATATTAGGCCTTACAGCGTTTAACAATAATCCTTTAGAAAGACATCTCTCTATTACTGCTTGGGCTTTATTTTTTCTTAATTCAAGACCGAGTAATAATCCAAATCCTCTTACAGCCTCTATATCATGCCTGTCTTTAATAACCTCTAACATTGAATACAAATACTTCCCACTTCTTGCTGCTTCCGCAGGTAAATCTGTTTCTATAATATATTTGGCAGAAGCCCAACCAGCAGCTGTAGTTAATGCATTTCCCCCAAAAGTAGAACCATGATCACCTGGAGACAACACAGAAAACCTTTCTTTACACAAAAAAGCCCCTAGAGGCACTCCCGCGCCTAAAGCTTTTCCTAAAACCATAACATCTGGATCTAAACCAAATTTTTGATATCCAAATAATGTACCAAGTCTTCCCATCCCAGTTTGAACTTCATCTACCATAAATAAAACATTATGTTCTTGACACCATTTTTGTACACTAAGTAAATATTTTTGATCTGGAACATTTATACCACCTTCTCCTTGTACTACTTCTAAGAGTACTGCACATGTTTTTTCACTAACCTTTTCTAAAAATTTATCAAAATCATTATATTCGACATTTATAAAGCCTGGCATTAGAGGTTCCCATTCTTCTTGATAATGTTTTTGGCCTGTAGCAGCCATCATTGCCATAGTTCTTCCATGAAAAGAATTATTAGCAGTAATTATCTCATATGCACCATCTAACATCTCTCTACCCCATTTTCTAGCTAACTTGCATGCGCCTTCATTAGCCTCTGCTCCACTATTAGCAAAAAACACTCTATCATAACAAGAATTATCAGCTAATAATTTCGCCAATCCAAGTTGTGGAATTGTGTAATAAAGGTTCGTCATTTGCATGATTTTTTTTGACTGTTCTTGAATAGCATTAGTTACTACAGGGTGAGAATGCCCCAAGTTTAAAACAGCCCAACCTGAAGTAAAATCTAGATATTTATTTGAATTCGAGTCCCACACAAGAGTCCCTTTACCCATTACCAAAACTACAGGCAACCTATTTACAACTTGCATATAATATTGAGATTCTATGTTTTGCCAAGTTTTTAATTTATCTATATTTTGATTCATATCAAATAATCCTTGTTCCAATTTTTTTATCAAAAATACAATCTAATAATGCTTTATTTATCCTTCCATCTATTATATGAGTTGAAGAAACATTTGAAAGAGCATTAATACAAGCATGAACTTTTGGTATCATTCCTCCCTTCGCAATTCCAGATTTTATCATTTCTTTTGCTTGAGAAGTTGTCATGTGAGGTATAACTCTACCATAAAAATCTAATACTCCTTCAACATCTGTCTGAAAAACTAGCTTATCTGCATTCAAACTTTTAGCTAAAAATCCTGCTGCTGTATCAGCATTAACATTTAATATTCCATCTTCTTCTAAATTTAAAAAATCTATATTGAATGCTATAGGAGATATAACTGGAATAGAAGATTTTAATATTTTTATCAAAGATTTGACATTACATTCAACTATTTCACCTACTAATCCCAATTTTTTATCTTTTATTTTTCCTACAAATAATTTATCTGAAACACCTGAGAAACCTACAGCACTCGCCCCTAAAACATTTAATTCATTAACTATTTTTGTATTTATTAATCCTGCAAGGACTCCAATCGCAACTTCCATAGTTTGAATATCTGTTCTTCTGAGACCATTAATAAATTCAGGTCTAATGCCTAACTTAGATGCCCATTCAGAAATTTGTTTTCCTCCTCCATGTACAACAACTACATTAAAACCAAATCTTTTTAATTCTACTAAATCAGTTAAAGTGCTATCACCAATCCCTAAAGTACTACCTCCAATTTTTACAACTATCACACCTTTTTTCTGCTTTTCAATATTAGTCTTAGAAGTCATCTCATTAAATAAAAATAGATCATATTACTAATATAAAACACAATAAAAATATTATGTTCTATAGGCTGAATTAAAAACAACATATTCTTCAGTTAAATCACTGCCCCATGCAGATCCATGACCATCTCCAATGCCAAGATCAACTAATATCTCTACTTCAGATTTTGTAAGAGCAGCTATGACAGATGTTGGATTAAAAGGTATAGCTTTTCCTTCTTCGACAATTTGAATATCATTGATAAATATTTTTATCTTTTCTTCTATAATGGTCGAATCAGAATTACCTATAGCCATCATAATCCTGCCCCAATTAGGATCTCTTCCATAAACAGCAGTTTTAACAAGGTTCGAAGAAACTATTTCTTTAGCTATATGTCTAGCTTCAATACTATTTTTAGACCCCTGCACTCTTGCAGTAATTAAATGTTGTGCACCTTCTGCATCCATAGCAATTTTTTTAGATAAATCCTCAGCCACCATTTCTAAACCTTTGATGAATTCATCATGTATTGAAGAGTTTTCATCAATTTTTTGACCTGATTCTCCATTAGCTAATAAAATTACTGAATCATTAGTACTAGTATCACCATCAACATCAATTTGATTAAAAGTTTTATCAACAACATCTTTCAAAATTTTCTTCAAATATGATGATTCAGATTTTGCATCTGTGGTAATGAAAGCTAACATTGTAGCCATATTGGGATGAATCATTCCTGAACCTTTGGCAACACCCGAGATATGAATTTTTCCACCTTCATTCTCAATTTCAAGAGATATTTCTTTAGTAATTGTATCTGTAGTAATAATAGATTTTGAAAAATCAGATCCACCTAAATCAGAAACATTAATTTTACTTAAATTCTCTCTTATTAAACCCATCGGCAATTCTACTCCGATTACACCTGTACTGCATAAAACGAAATCTAGGTCAGTATTTAAATGTTTTTTTGTAAGGTCTATTAATTCTCTTGCGTCACTCATACCCTGATCTCCTACACAACAATTAGCTGATCCACTATTTACTACTACGCCTTGAATAATATCAGGTAGAGATTTACTTAATGTTACTGAAGGAGAAACAATTTTATTTTTAGTAAATACACCAGCCCAATTTGATGGAGAAGAAGAATAAATTATTCCCAAATCATATTTATCTTCTCCAGGGCTTTTAAGTCCAGCATAAACTGCTCCAGCTTTAAATCCTTTTGGACTTGTAATAGAGCCTTTTTTTATAATTTTTATCATAATTTTACTATCCTTATTAATCCTAGTTTAGCAGAAATAAATATCTAGAATTTAACTTTTAATCATCAATATCACTTATAGAGTATTATAATGTAATCTATTTTAATATTTCATACTAATTGGAGGTAGTTTGAAAAACAATAATTCAATATTAATTACAGGCGGAGCAGGATTTCTAGGTTCTCATCTAGTAGACACATTTATAGAAAAAGGCGACAAAATAGGAATTATTGATAATATATCTACAAATAATCATAGTGATTTTGTAAATCCTTACGCTGAATTTATTCAAATGGATATAAATGATATTGATATCAAAAAAATAATCAAAAAAAATAACCCAAGAATTATTATTCACTGTGCTAGCCAAACAAGTGTATCAATATCTTCTAAAAACCCGAAAAATGATGCTGAAAATAATATTTTAGGAACTTTAAATTTACTAGAATCTTTAAACGATTATCAAGAATGTTACTTTGTATTCATTTCTACAGGAGGAGCTATATATGGAGAAAATCTTGAAAATTCCGTAGACGAAAATCACACTTGTTCTCCTAAATCTCCATATGGTTTATCAAAATTAACAGTGGAGAATTACATAAAATATTTTTCTGAGTCAAAAGGACTTAAACATTTAATTGTTAGACCTGCTAATATTTTTGGGCCCAGACAAAATCCCTATGGAGAAGCTGGTGTAGTATCTATTTTTGCGAATTCAATGTTGAATAATAATAATGTATCTATATTCGGTGATGGAAACGATTTTAGAGACTATATTTATGTTAATGATGTAGTAAATTTCATACAAAAAGCAATTGAAAAAAATGTTTCCGGTATATTTAATGTAGGAACAGGTATCCCTACCACTACTAACGAGGTTTTCTCAAATTTAGCCGAAATATTAAATTACACAAAAAAACCTAATTATCTACCTAGAAGACCCGGGGACATTAAAGGAATCACTCTTAATACACAAAAAGCTTTAAAGGAAATAAATTGGAGACCTACTACTAAATTTGAACATGGCTTGAAAGAGACAATATCTTTCTTAAAATCTGTTACTCTAAATTAATCGATTATATAAACTCTTCACCATTATGTTGAAATGGAAAAATACCTAATCTGGATTATAAAATTATCAATTTCTGGATTATTCTTAACTCCTTTATTGGTATCACCTGAAACTATATATCCTTTTACTGTTGGAAAAGCTATATGGTTTCGAAGCTTAATAATAGTTTCAACTACTGCTTTCTTAATTTTAGTAATTAAGTACGGAGAAGAAAGACCCAAAATACCCTCAATAATTCTATTATTATTTGCCTTTTTAATAATTAATTTAATTTCAAGCTTCTTAGGCAATAGTTTTACAAAAAGCTTTTGGGGCACATGGCTTAGAATGGAAGGGATTATTACAATAATCTATATAATCTTAATGATTTTTGTAACAGTAAATTTTTTCAAGTTCTTAGATGAATGGAAAAATTTATTCATAATAAATTTTTTCATAGGATGCTGTGTTACATTAATTGCTTTAAGCCAATTTATAGGAATTCCTTTTAGTTTTCTTAATTTTCTCCCTATCACTATTACTTATCTTCCTCTAAATGAATCATACCCTGGATTTGGAGATACAGTCATAAATGCAAAAGTTAACGGAACATTGGCTAATCCTAATTTCCTAGCTCAATATTTATCAATTACTGTAATTATTGGATTGGGGTTATTAATAGAAAAAAGTAATTTCATAATTAAAAACTTTAAAACAAATAAAGATTTTATAAAAAATTCAAAAATAGAATTATTAAAATTTTCTTTAATTACTCTAGGAATATCAGCGAGTTTATTCACAATAATATTAAGTGGATCAAGAGGAGCTTTATTAGGATTATTTGCTGCAATTTTAGTAACAATTCCATTCTTAATTATTAAAATAAATAATAAATATTTAAAATATACTTTTATATCTTTATTTTTCTCTTCCCTAATAATTACATTTTCAAGTATTTTGTACCTGACTTTTGCTATAGATTGGTCAATAGACAAATATAGAAATAGAATATTAGAAGAAAATTTACCAAAATCTATCCTAGAAAAAATCACCTTAGAAAAAACTGATAATTCATTCTTTAATAAAGAAAAATTTTACAAATATGGAATGTTAGATTTTGGAACTAAAATAAAAACTCCATTTGTAGATCAAGACCCAAATGCTAATTATGATTTCTATAGACCATTGTTGAAAACTACTATAGAAAATTTAATTTTTGATGTAGATAAATTAGAAGAAAATAATTTTGAATGTAATGAAAAATTATTAGCCCTCAACGAAATAATAATATGGGAAAACAGTGACAATCCAGATTTTTTTGGATATTTAACTTCTGAACAATATTATGAGTTACCCAGTGGTAAAAAAATAACTTTAGCTGGAAGTTTAAGTACAGGAGGAGATTATACTAAGTGTAATTCTATTTACAAGATATTGTACAAAATACATCCATCTATATCTTATATGATTAAAGGAGGAATTGATCTAAACAATAGAAAAATTACCTATAGAATGGCACTAGAAGCCTTTAAAGAGAAACCTATCCTAGGATTTGGTACTGAAAATTTTTCTTACATTTTTTATAAATACTTAAGGGGAACAGATTTTGATGGTTACTCACCTTCAAAATGGGACAGAACTCACAGTAGACCTCTAGATATACTAACTTCTACAGGTGTATTAGGGTTTACAATATGGAGCTTAATTTGGCTATGGATAATTTATGCAATAATAAAAAATTTCAAAGACAACCATCAAAATACCTTTTACATTTTCATAGCTGGAGCATTAACATCATTTTTTGTTAATAATCTTTTAGTATTTCCAACAATATCAACTTATATACAATACTCATTACTAATTTCCTTTCTAGCAAGGTCTCAAATAGGATTTCATGAAAATTCAAATATTCAATATGATTCAGAAAAAGATATTGAATTCAAAAACTTTTTAGTGACTTCAGTTTTTTCAATAAGTTTAATTAGTTTCTATTTCTTAATAATTAATCCTTTTTCTGCATCTCATAATCAAATTCCAAAAGGAGAAAATAACGATCTTGAAATTTATAGCAATAAATTATCATCTTTTCCAGAAATGTCTATTCTAGGTAGAACCAATTTAGTATATCAAATTCTAATAGACTGGGATTCAATTCTAAGTTCTGCAAAATCTAAAGAAGAAAAACAAGAAATAATAGCAAAAATTGTTTCAGTAATAGAATCAAATGCAAAAGATAGTCTTGATAAAGATCCAAATGATTTTGATATGAATTTAGCTATGTGGAATTTTTATACAAGAATCTATTTATATGATCAATCATATATAAACAAAATAGAAGAAAAATCTAAAAAATTAATTGAACTATCTCCCACTAATCTCTCATCTCAGGAAACAATGATAAAGACATCAGTACTAAAAAAAGATCTAGATAGCGCGAAAAAATGGAACAAAATTTGGATAGAAGATCATCCAAATTTACATACATTAGATAAGTATCACTGGGATTCTTTAATTGCATCTCTTGAAAATGAATTACAAAATTAATTTTCTGGAGAGTCCCATCTTGCAGTCAAACTATTGAATACTGAGATAAAAATTATCTTCAAGTCAAAAATTAAACTCATTTTTTTTGAATATTCGATATCAAACTTCAATTTGTCTTCTGGATTTAAATCGTAAGACCCTTTTATCTGAGCCAAACCTGAAAGACCTGGAGTAACTTCTAATCTTTTGTCAAAACCTGGAATCTTTTTAGAAAATTCTTTGTGCAATTCTGGTCTTTCTGCTCTTGGTCCCACAAAACTCATTTCACCTTTAAAAATATTTATTAATTGTGGAATTTCATCTATTGCTGTTCTTCTTAAAAAATTCCCAACCTTAGTGATCCTAGGATCATCTTTAGAAGACCAAACAGGGCCTGTCATTTTTTCAGCATCAGGTACCATAGTTCTAAATTTAAATACCTTAAAATTTTTCTTATTTTTTCCTATCCTTTCTTGAGAGTAAAAAATTGGACCTTTATCTTCAAACCAAATTAATAAAGGAACAATAAAAATCACAATTATCCAAAAAGGCCACAATAAAGGAAAAATAAGACCCCCAATTATCATGGAAATATCCAAAACTCTTTTTAATTTATATCTATTAGAATTCAAGATTTTTCCCACCTTCCTGTACTCCATCTTAAAAGTCCATATAAAAAACCAAACCCCCAAGAAATATGCATCAACAAAACAATTATAGGGATTAAAAAAATATTTATGATTTTTGGAGAATCCTTCCAAATATCTACAATCATTATTAACCAAAAAAAACTTAAAATTCCTGCTATCCAATTCACAATTTGTAAATATGGGTAGGGTAATATTAAATTTCCTGTCCCTAAAGTAAACAAAAATAAAACAAATAATACTGGAGCTAATTGTCTTTTTTTAAGAGAATCCGGGTGAATAGACAATGTCTTAGTTTTCCATAAACCATATCTAAAAAATTGTTTTAATAATCCTAAGAAATTTGTTCTAACAAAATAATTTACTATTAAATCAGGGTTAATAGTTATTAAATTATTATTTAAAAATTTTCTTATTCTAATATTTAATTCATAGTCCTCATTAATTTGAAATTCCTCATTAAAACCACCTAATTTTACTAAATCTGCTTTCCACCAACAACCTAGATAAGCAGTATCACTTTCCAATTTTTTATTTCCAGTTTTTCTATATTTGACACCACCCATACCAAAAGTTGAATTCATAACTAAAGCAACTCCTTCTGAGAAATAATTTTCACCTACTGCTTTCTGAATAGATCCAGCATTTCCTACTTCAAGATTTTTTTGTAATGCTTCTACACAAAGATCAAGATAATTTTCAGGATAAACAGAATGAGCATCTGCTCTAATAATAATTTGAGAATCTGAGCCAACTTCTAATATATTTGAAGAACTATTTTCAATACCTAAATTAAGTGCCGAAGCTTGATATATCTTCGGATTATCTAAAATTTTTAAATTCAAATGTTGAAATTTTTCTCTAATTATATTTAAAGTATTATCAGAACTTTTCCCATCAACAATAATAAATTCAGTGGAATTTATTACATTTGATCCTTTAAGAAGAGAATTTATACAATCTTCAATATACTCCTCCTCATTTCTTGTTGGAATTATAACTGTTTTAGAAATTTTAGTGACCATATCAATACCACAGCCTTCCATAATTCTTTTTTAAATATTTCAAGTTTTCAGAATCAAATGGCTTCCTTTTTAGATATTTTAATTTTAATAATCCATCTCTCAAAGCAAAAAAATATTTTATCAACTGAAACTTGAACAAAGATTTAATGAAATAATATGAACACCAAATGAATAAATGAGAAATAAAATAAATTTTTGGTAAATGTTTATAAGAAACCCAAATTCTATTTCTAATACTATAGTAGGTTTCATCCTTTAATTGATTTTTTTTATTTACAACAGACCTTTGAGGTTCATGAATTACCTTAACTATTGGAAAATAAATAATATTTCCTCTTTCCTTAATAATAGATGAGCTTAAATCTAATTCCTCAAGTCCATAAAAAAAATCATCATCATATCCACCAATTTTTTCAAAAACTTCTCTTAATAAAACATGTCCTGCGCCAACATAATACGATACTTCAGTTTCTTCATTATGAATATTTTTCTTGAAAATTCTTTCTAAACGACTAAAAGGAATTTGTAGTCCTTCTGTTCCTTCACGCAAAATTATCTTAAAAGCCATAGCAGCAAGACCTTCAGATGAAGAAAATTTCTTTAATATTTTTTCTAAACAATTTTCATCTTCAAAATATGCATCATCATCTAAAAAAACCATTATGGATCCAGAAGAATTTTCGACAAGTTTGTTTCTAGCACCAGCTACTCCAGAAGGCATATCTGATCTTATCCAGTCAATCTGAAAATCAGAAAATTTTTCTGCTAACTCATCCTTAATGTTTACTTTGGAAGCATCATCCAATACAACTACTCTTGGATTTATTGATTGATTAACAGAACTTCTAATCGCCCTTTCAATTTGTTTAACTCTGTCCTTAGTAGCAATAAGAACAGTAATATCTTTACTGTGGTACATTTTCTTCAAAATAATTAGAGAATTTAGTTAAATATTTTTTTGCTGAAGTTTCAAGTGAAAATCTAGCAATATTTTTTAACCCTAATTCCGAATGAAATAAAGCAATTTTAGGGTTCTGCAAATATTTTTCTATAGAATTTTTCATTTCATTCACATCATTTTTTCTTGTAATTATTCCAGCATCACCATTCATCAAAATTTCTCCCAAACCTCCTTCTTCACAAGAAGAAATTATAGGAGTTTTTAAAGCTTGAGCTTCTATTGCCACTCTCGGCAATCCTTCCCATAAAGAAGGAATAACTAAAATTTCTGCATGTTCAATATATCCAAATGGATCTTCTATTTTACCTAAAAATAAAACATGTGAATTAATTTTCAATCTATTGACCAAATTTTTCAATTTACTCTTTTGTTCACCATCACCAATAATAATTAGTTTAAGGCCATTTGAGTGATCTAAAAGACTAAATGCTTTGATAAGCATGGAAAAATTTTTCTGTTTAGTAAGTCTCCCTAATCCAAGAATATACTTATAGTCTAAATTTATAAATTCTGATTTACATTGAATTTCATTTTGATTTTCAAAGTGAGGATTGTATATAAAATTCACATTCTTTGAAACTCCAGTCATTTTGATAACTTTTTTCATTAATCCTTCTGATTCTGCAAAAACATCTTTGGAATCATTAAACATTTTTCTCCAAACCATTTTTCTAAATATATTTTCTCTTGGAAAACCTTGAAGACTAATAACAAAATTAATTTCTTTAGATTTCCCAGAAATTTTCAAAGCTAACCATGCTATAGAAGGCATCATAGAAGCAAATAATATTTCTGTTTTATTGGATTTCAAATAAGATGCCAATGAAAAAATTGTCCTGATTCCAATTAATAAAGAAACAAAACGAAATATAAAAAAACCCTTAGTAGGCATCCTTTTAAAATTTGTGGAGAGATAAGTGATTTTCATATTTTTTTCTAATTTGAGGCCTTCCCATTCTTTATGAACACTCAAAAGATTCACATTATAATCATTCTGAGAAAACACCTTAGCTAATCCAAAAGTTGCTCTTTTTACTCCTACAGGGTTTAAAAAAGGAGAAAAAACAGCGATGTTTTTATTTAATATTTGTTTCATTGTTATCTTTTAATAAGAAATATTTGATTTTTCTAACATTTCTTTTGCCCTCTCAATCCAAGAGTACTTCATAGATAGTTTTTTTGCGTTACTTTCTAATAAAATTTTTAAAGCATTATCTTTCAAAACTTTTTCAATAGCTTTAGCCAATTCTTTATGATCATCAGGTTTAACTAAATAGGCTGTTTCACAATGTTTTAAAACTTCTGTTATTGAAGGGATATCTGACGCTATTATTGCCTTACCTGCTCCCAAATATTCAAATAACTTCATCGCAGATGTATATAAATATGATTTCTTAGTCTTTGCACTAGAAGGAAGAATTAATAAATCTGACATAATAAGATATTTAGGAATAAGTTTTGGGTTTTTAAAACCCCAAAAATTTACATTTTCAAGATTAAATTCCCCCCATTTTTTCTTATAGAAATCTATTTCTGATGGATGCCCTCCAATAATAGTAAATCTTAAATGAGATAAAATTTGAGAAGCTTGAAGTAATGTATCTATACCTTTATCTGGCAACAAAGATCCACAATAAGTCACACCCAATCTTTCATAATCCTTAATATTTAATTTAAATGTTTCTAAATCAACCCCATCATGTAGAACATTAACCATCTCATGGGGTAAACCCAAAGCCTTTTCTAGATCTCTTGCTAGACTCTTTGTAACAGCAAAAATTGAAGAATGTATATTGATAGCTGATTTAAAAACTTTTAAAGATAATTTAGGGGGCAAATCATGAAATTCAAGAATTGTTTTCATTCCAAGTTTTTGAAAAAACCAATAAGAAAATGGAGTATTGTCCCTCATAATACAAATATTAGGCTTTTTTATCTTTGCAATTATCAAAGAAATTATTCCCCAAAATATAGCAAATTTAAATGAGATGATTCTGAATAAAAAGCTTGGCAAAAACTTTCTTATAAGATAAATATCAAAAAATGGAATACGAGATATAGAAACTTGTTCTTTAAGATTATAAAAATCTTTTATGTTTATACGATGATTCTGATCTGATTGATACCTCCAAGGATGAATAATGCTGACATCAAAACCTAACTTTGAAAATGCTTCACACATCCTTATTATCTGGATTCCGTGAGCCTTTTCTGTCGGTAATCTTGCATTTGTGATGTAAACTACTTTCAATATATTAACTCTATAACTAAAATACTTTTATAAAACCTTATTCTAAATATATAGTTAGATTATGCCTAGAGAGCTAAAGATAGAAAACCAAATAATAAATGATGACTCAGGTTGCTTTGTAATCGCTGAAATAGGAAATAATCATCAAGGCAAATTAGAAAATGCTAAAAATTTAATAAAATTAGCAAAACAAAGTGGTGTGTCTGCAGTAAAATTCCAAAAAAGAGATAATATCAATCTTTTTACTGAAGAAATGTTCAATTCTCCATATACAGGAAGTCAAAGTTTTGGTCCCACTTATGGAGAACACAGAATGCATCTAGAATTAGATGAAAATGATTTTAAAGAATTAATTCAATATTCTAAAGAAGAAAAAATAATTTTTTTTGCAACTCCTTTCGATATTAAGAGTGCCGAATTTCTATACAAATTAGGAACTCCAGCCTTTAAAATCGCTTCATTAGATTTGAATAACCTTAATTTAATTAAAACTGTAGCAGAATTTAACCTTCCTACAATTATTAGTACTGGTGCAGCCACTCTAGATCAAGTTAAAAGAACTTATGAAGTCATCTCGAGTATAAATAGTCAAATAGCTATAATGCAATGTACATCTGAATATCCTGCAAAATCTATTCACATAAATCTGAATGTAATAAAAAAATATAGAAAAGAGTTCCCTAATGCAGTAATAGGATATTCAGGACATGACTTTGGCACTTCTATACCTATAGCAGCTTTCTCTATGGGAGCTAGAATAATAGAAAAACATTTTACTAATGATAAAACTTTAAAAGGTACTGATCATCAATTTTCATTAACTCCAAATGAGATGGGTTCTCTAGTTAAAGAGATCTATGAAGTAAAATTAGCTTTAGGAGATGGAGAAAAAATCATTTATCCTGAAGAACAATTATCAAAATTTAAAATGGGGAAAAAACTAGTTGCTTCTAAAAAATTATCTGCAGGTCATATTATTACAGAAAACGACATATCTATTAAATCCCCTGGTGATGGAATATCTCCATTTGAAATAACTAAAATATTAGGGAAAAAAATAAAGAAAAACTTAAATAAAGATTCTTCTTTCACAGTTGAAAACATAGAATAAAATGTCTATTAAATCAAAACAATTAGATCACCAAACATCAATAATTTTTAAAAACATAAAATTTATAGTTTTTGATTTTGATGGTGTATTCACTGATAACAGTGTTTATATTACCCAAGATGGAAAAGAAATGGTTAAGTGCTCAAGATATGATGGAATTGGATTAAAAAATTTAGAAACTCAAGGAATTGATAAAATAGTCATTTCCTCAGAAAAAAATCCTTTAGTGAAAAATAGATGTAAGAAAATGAATATTGAATGCTATGATTCTGTAGAAAATAAATTTTCTTTACTACTAAAAATCATTGAAAGAAAAAATCTTCAAATCACTCAAGTAGCTTTTATGGGAAATGACATCAATGATTTAGAATGCTTATCAAAAGTCGGGCTTCCCATTGTTGTAAAAAACTGTCATCCAAAATTAATCAAAATAGCTAAATATATCACTGAAACCGATGGAGGAAATGGCGCTGTAAGGGAAGTATGTGATCATCTAACAAACCAAAAAGACCAAGTAGAATAATTATGAAAAAAGATTATTTTAAGATAGAAAATGATGTTATTATAATAACTGGTGGTAGCGGAAAGTTAGGTTCCATTTATTCAAATTATTTAGCTTCTAAGGGAGCAAATATCTTTAATTTTGATATATTAGGAAATCCAAATTCTGAAGGAAAATTTGGAAAAGATCCCGAAAATTCTAAAATAGAATATATCGAAGTAGATATTACTCAAAAATCTTCTATTGAATCAGGTCTAAATCAAATTATTAATAGAGGTTTACAGCCTACAGGATTAATAAATAATGCAGCCCTAGATTCATCTCCAAGCACTGATAGTAAAGACACTGGCCCCCTAGAAAATTTACCTTTAGAATCGTGGGAAAAAGTTTTAGATGTTAATTTAAAAGGAACATTTCTTACATCTCAAATAATAGGATCTCAAATGGCAAAAAATAATAAAGGATCGATAATAAATATTAATTCTCATTATGGGCTAGTATCTCCTGATCATAGAATTTATGATTTCACTAAAAAATCAGGTGTAGAATTTTATAAACCAATTGCTTATTCTGTATCCAAGTCTGGAATAATTAATTTCACTAGATATCTAGCAACTTATTGGGCAGAAAAAAATATTCGGGTAAATACATTAACTTTAGGAGGCGTATTTTCAGAACAAGACCCTAGATTCGTGAAAGAATATTCAAAAAGAGTTCCTTTAGGAAGAATGGCAAAAGGGGAAGAATATTGTGGACCTATTCTATTTTTAATTAGTGAAGCTTCATCCTACATGACTGGATCTAATCTGATTATTGATGGAGGTTGGACAGCTTGGTAAATGAAAAAAATGTCTAAAAAAATTAGAAAAAATATTGTAGCACTAATTCCGGCAAGATCTGGATCGAAAAGAATTAAAAATAAAAATATTAAGCTATTAAATGGACATCCTTTAATAGCTTACACAATTCAATCAGCTATAAATAGTGAAGTTTTTGATGAAGTGATAGTTTCAACTGACTCTAAAGATATAAAAAAAATATCAGAGTATTATGGAGCTTATGTTCCTTTTTTAAGACCATCTATATATGCTACAGATACCTCTCCAGATATAGAATTTGTCAAACATGCATTAGAAGAACTATCTAAATTAAACAAAAATTATTCTCAATTTAGCATACTTAGACCAACAAGTCCTTTCAGAAAAGCCAGAACTATTAAAAGAGCTTTCAAATTATTTTCCAATTCAGAATCAGATTCCTTAAGGGCAGTTGAAAAATGCTTACAACATCCTTGTAAAATGTGGACATTAGATGGAGAATTCATAAAACCTTTCGTAGATCTTGGGTTTTCTGGTCCACATAATCAACCATTACATAGTTCCCAATATCCTTCTTTACCTGAAGTTTTAGTACAAAATGCAAGTTTAGAGATTGCAAATTCTAATGTGATTTTTGAGCAAAATAATATTTCAGGTTCTAAAATAATCCCTTTTTTCACAAAAGATGATGAAGGAATAGATGTAAATGTAGAAGAAGATTGGATCAAAGCCGAAATATATTTAAAATCAGAAAAAGCTACATTACCTAAAATATTCAAAAAACCATTTAAAAATTAAAATGACTTTAAGTTTTGTGCCACATAAAATATTTAATAATCTCTTAAAAGAGGAAATTCAACCAGAAGTAAAATCTGAACTACTTTCTTATTTATGTCGTATTAATATTCTTTATATGATAAATAATGCTGGTTCTGGGCATATTGGAACTTCATTCAGTTCTATAGATTTAATGTCATGGGTTTTTTTAAAATATGTTTTAGATAATAGTGCCTCAAAAAATTATTTTTTCTCCTCAAAAGGCCATGATGCACCTGCAATGTATTCAGTGATGTCATCTCTAGGATTGATAGATTTTAATTTGATACATAAATTAAGAAAAATCGATGGTCTTCCTGGCCACCCTGATGTAAACACTCCCAATGTAATTACAAATACTGGCTCTTTAGGAATGGGAATATCAAAAGCAAAAGGAATAATAAAAGCGAATCGACTCAAAAAAAGAAAATGTAGAGTTTTCGTTATGACTGGGGATGGAGAATTACAAGAGGGTCAATTTTGGGAATCGTTAATGAGAGTAAAACAAGAACATTTACATGAATTAATCATCATAATAGACAACAATAAATTTCAATCAGATCGTACTGTAGAATATACAAGCAATTTAGGAGAATTAAAGAAAAAAATAACTTCTTTCGGGATTCAAACAGTTAACATCAATGGACATAATGTTTTCGAATTTTCTAAACATATAAATGAATTAATCCTTAGTAATCAACCTTCAGCAATTATTGCAAATACGATTAAAGGTAATGGTGTTTCATTACTTGAAGCAAATAATCTTAAACCTGGAGAATTCTATAAATTCCATAGTGGAGCAATTCCAGATGAAACATTTACAAAATCTATTAATGAGCTTTCTTCTAAAATCAATCAAATAATAAGTAATAATTCAATTTATCTGGACTTTGAACTTGAAAATTCTTATAAACCTGAATCAGCAATTTCTAATTCTGTAAAAAAAGAATCATTAATAGAAGAATATTCAATCTCTTTATTGAATCAAGCTAGAAAAAATAAATCTATCATTGCTTTAGATGGAGATTTAATTTTAGACACAGGTTTAATACCATTTGAAAAAGAATTTCCTGATAGGTTTTTCGAATGTGGAATAGCAGAACAAGATATGGTTTCTCAAGCAGGTACTCTTGCACTAGAAGGTTTTCTTCCTATAGTTCATTCATTTGCTAGTTTTTTAAGCAGTAGGCCAAATGAGCAAATATATAATAATGCAACAGAAAATTCTAAAATAATTTATGTAGGTTCTTTAGCAGGGATTCTCCCAGGAGGCCCTGGACACTCTCACCAATCCGTGAGAGATATCGCATCTCTATCAGGAATTCCAAATCTAGAATTAGTACAACCAAGTTGCTCTGAAGAAGTATCTATGATTTTGAATTATTGTATTAATGACTTAAAGGAAAGTTCTTATATTAGATTGTGTTCAATTCCAATAGAAACCCATTTTTCTTTACCAAAAAAATATAAAATTGAAAAAGGAAAAGGCACTACAATTGCTGAAGGAAAAGATATCATAATTTTCAGTTATGGTCCTGTAATGATAAATGAATTATTAAAAACAAGATCTGAACTCATGAAAATAGGAATAAAAATTAAAATCATTAATTTGCCTTGGTTGAACTATGTAGATAGTGAATGGTTAAAAGAACAAATAAAAGGATTCGAATTTATTTTTACTCTAGATGATCATTATGAAAGTGGAGGTCAAGGTGAAATGTTACTGTCAAATATTTCTCAACAAAATGATAAATCTAATTTTCCAAAAACCTATTTCAAAATTGGAATTAATGAAGTACCTAAATGTGGTTCTAATGAAGAAGTATTAAGTTATCATAAAATTGATTCATTAAGTATCCTAAAAACAATCAAAGAAACTATTTCAAAAAATTCTACTTATTTAGAGAATAAATAACTTTCTGAACTGCTTTCTTCATAGGACTTTTAACAAAGTTTAAAATTTTTGTTTTGAATGCATACATTACTAATTCAGAGTGCCAATCAAAAGAAATTTCTTTATCTAACACACCTGATTCAAAGAGATAATTAATAATATTATTAATTTCATCATCACTTAAGCTTTCATAAAAAAATCGTGCTAATTGACCGATCTGAAGTTCTTTTTTAAAAATATTCTCCCATGATTTTTGATATTTAGACAAAAATTCTTCAGACAAATTATCTGATGTTAAACCTTCAGATAAAACCTGAGAAGCTAAATCTGCAGACCTCATAGAAAAATAAATTCCGCCTCCTGTAGTAGGTTTTACTTGTCCAACTACATCTCCTATTCCAACAACTCTGTTTGAAAAAATTTTTGATGATGGAGAAACAGGAATACCCCAAATATCAACATTATTAAAAAAATTTAATTCTTTATACCTATTCTTTAAATTACTACAAAAATGTTCAAATATTTCCTTAGGGTTATTTTTTCCTAATACACCCAAATATGAATAATTATCATTTAAAGGAACAATCCATCCAAAAAAACCTTTTGGCAAACTATGTCCTGTAAAAACATTAACCTCATCAATTGAATTAAAATTTATTTTTATCTGAGCTCCAAAAATTTTTGTCTTTGGAGTATCTAAACCTACCATTTTTGATAATCTACTTCCAAAACCACTTGCTAAAACTAAAGATCTAGAAGTATATTCTTCTAGTGCTCCTTTGTACTTAGCTTTGATATGAACAAATTTAGAGTCAACTTCAATTTTTTCAACAATTCTTCCTAGTTTCAATTTAGTATCAAATTTTTCTGCATTAAATGCTATTTCTCTAATGAAACTTTCTCTATCAATAATTAATGCTTGAGGAGAATTTCGTTTAATTTTTAACAACTTACCAGAAGGAGAAAAGATACTTGCTGAATAAGCTTTTCTATAAATAAATTTTGAAACATCAGGGTAAAAATTTTCAAATTCTGAACTAACAATCCCAGTGCATAATTTATTCCCAATGTTTTCCCTATAATCTAATAATATTACTGAGTGCCCTTGAGAACTTAAATTATAAGCACACTGACTACCTGCTGGACCAGCACCAACTATTATAGTATCAACAATCTTTTTCAAAATTCCCTGCTCTTAAAATTTACTTGTAGATTATTATAAGTATAAGTAAATTATTATAAGAATAAAGTTTATAATCTTTAGAAACTAAGTACATGGATAAAATTAATATAGATTTAAGTATTATAGGTCTTGGAGCTGCTAGTTATGCAGCTGCATTATACGCAGTTAGATATCAAATACCTACTTTAATGATCGGAGAAGATTTTGGGGGAGAAACTGCAACTGGTGGATTAATTGAAAATTATCCTGGAGTACCAGAAATCGATGGTTATGATTTAATGTTAAACATGAAACAGCAAGTTGAAAATTATAATATAAAAACCATTAATGAAAATGCTTTGAGTATAGAAAAAAAAGATGCCAGTTTTTTAATAAAGTGCTCAGAAAAAACTACTATAGAAAGTAAATCTATAATTTTAGGAATTGGTAGAGAAAGAAGAAAATTAAATTTAGAAAACGAAGAAGAATTAACTGGAAAAGGAGTTTCTTATTGTTCTACTTGTGATGCTCCACTCTATAAAGACAAAATCACTGCAGTAGTAGGAGGAGGAAACGCTGCTATAGAAGGAGCATTATTGTTAAGTAAATATTCTACTGAAGTCTATCTTATTTACAGAGGAAACAAAATCTATAGACCAGAACCTGTACTTTTAAGACATCTAGATGAATCAAAAAACATTAACATATTACTTAACACCAAAATTTCTAAAATTATTGGCAATAATGAATCAGGTCTTAAATCAATAGAAACTGAAAATGGTAATAAAACAAAAAATATCAACATTGATGGTTTATTTATAGAGATAGGCGCAGATCCAAGATTAAAAATCCCTAATCAACTAGGATTAAAAATTAATCCTACAACTAATGAAGTTCATGTAAACAATTTAATGGAAACTAATATAGAAGGAATTTTTGCAGCAGGAGATTTAACAGATGCTTCAGGGAATTTAAAGCAAACTGTGACTGCTGCTGGACAAGGAGCAATTTCAGCACTCTCAGCATATAACTATTTAAGTCAAATTCAAAAATGAATTTTAATGAGATAGAAGTAAATGTACCTGCAAGCAGTGGAAATATAGGATCAGGCTTTGATTCTATAGGAATAGCTGTAGATATTTGGAATAAAGTTATATTTAAAAAAGATTTTAATTCTTCAAAATCCCCAATTATAAAATATTCTGGTGAAGAATCTTATAAAAAAATTTCTGATCAAGAAAATTTAATTCTTCTTCAATTAAAAAAGCTTTTTAACAACGATATAAATGGAATTTCAATAAATTGTAACAATAACATTCCACTTTCTAGAGGTTTAGGAAGTAGTTCTGCAGCTATTGCTGCCGGCTTATTGATTGGATCCTGTTTTAAAAATGAAAAAGAAAATTCACGAGATAAACTTCTCAAAATTGGTATTAAAGAAGAAGGTCATCCTGATAATATTGCACCTACAATGATTGGAGGATGTGTTATTTCAGTACTTGATAATAAAGAATGGGTTTTTTCAAAAGTTTCAATTCCTGAAGAATTAAATTTAATTATTTATATTCCTGAAATAGAATTCGAAACAAGAAAATCTAGATCTCTACTAAACCCTTTAATTGAGAGGAAAAATGCTGTATTCAATATAGGTAGAGTAGCATTACTCATAAATTCACTTAACAACAAAGATTATTCACTATTAAAATTAGCTACTCAAGATATGATTCATCAGGATGCAAGATTAGAAAATTTTAAAGAAATGAGATATATCTTAAATTCAGGATTAGATGCAGGTGCTCTTTCAGGATTTATAGCAGGGTCAGGACCTTCAGTAATGTTTTTTTCTAAAGGTAGAGAAATGACAATAAAATATGAACTTTTAGAATGTGCGAGAAAACACAATATTAATGGAAAAATCGTTATTACTAAACCAACCAATCAAGGTGCACATATTAAAGTGAAAAAATAATCATGTCTTCTAAATCAAATAAAACCGTAGTACAAAAATACGGTGGATCATCATTAAAAAACATCACTGCTATTAAAAAAATAGCTGAAAAAATTATAAAAAACCACTCTGAAGGATTCAAAATTATTGTAGTTGTTTCCGCAATGGGAAAAACAACTGATCAACTTCTTCATCAAGCTAACAAAATTATTAAAAATAAATCAACAAATAAACATAATAGAGATATAGATTTACTTCTTTCTACCGGAGAAATAGTTAGCGCAACATTATTATCAATGGCTATAAATTCTCGTGAATCAGGAGTCACGTCCATTAGTCTTACAGGAACTCAAGCCGGAATCAAAACTAATCTAAATCATGGATCTGCAAGAATTTCTAAAGTTGAAATTTCAAGAATTAAAAAAGAATTAAATTCAAATAAAATTGTAATTGTTGCAGGTTTTCAAGGCATTTCACAAACTGAGGATATTACGACTTTAGGAAGAGGTGGATCTGATACTACAGCAGTAGCACTAGCTGCAGCATTAAAAGCTTCTTCATGTGAAATATATACTGATGTTGATGGCATTTTTACAGCAGATCCCAATATAGTAAAAAATGCTAAATTAATTACTCATCTGTCTTTTGAAGAAATGCTAGAGATGGCATCATTAGGAGCAAAAATGCATCCTAGATCAATAGAATTAGGAGCAATATATAATATTCCTATATCAGTAAAACATTCTGAAAAATTAAATAAAGGAACAATAATTAAATCAGGAACAAAAAAAATGGAAATTAGAGAAGTCGTAACAGGAATACCAACAGAAAGAAAAATATCAAAAATCACCATCAATGATTTAGATGATACTCCTGGGGTAGCAGCAAATATATTTATGCCTCTTGCAAATCAAGGTATAAATGTAGATGTAATAGTTCAAAGTGCAGGGAATAAAGGAAAAACTAACCTAAGCTTCACTTTGTCAGAAAATCATCTAAACCAAGCTATTGAACTATTAAATACTTCCAATCAAATTAACTCAAAAAATATTAGTAGCGAAAAAGGTCTAGCAAAAATAAGTATTGTAGGTACAGGAATTCAAAATCAACCAGGTTATGCTGCTAAAATGTTTAAAAATTTAGCTGATGCAACAGTCAATATAGAAATGATTACAACCTCTGAAATAAGAATCACATGTATTATCAAAGATTCTGATATAGAAAAAGCAGCCCAGGTTTTGCATAAAGAATTTTTTGGATAATAGTTCTACAGTATGTTTTTATCAATAATTATTCCTGCATACAATGAATCCTCAATTCTTGAAAACTCTCTAATAAAAATTCAAGATTTCTTGTATGAAAAAGATTTCCAATATGAAATAATTATCATCAATGATGGAAGCACGGATAACACACTTGAAATTGCAAACTTATTAGCTTCAAAAAATATTAATATAAAAGTCATTAACATCACTCATAAGGGGAAGGGAGCAGCAGTCAAAAAAGGAATTCTTTCTTCAAATGCAAAATGGAGTTTTTTGTGTGATGCTGATTTATCAATGCCGATAGATGAATTAGATAAATTTTTACACGAAATAAAACAAGATCCTTCTATAGACATAATTATTGCAAATAGAAGTCATTTAAAATCACATGTTTATAAAGAACCTAAAATAAGACATAATTTAGGGATATTATTCAATATTTTTGTAAAATTTTTATTATTAAAAAATTTCAATGATACTCAATGTGGGTTTAAACTTTTTAATAATTTAACTACTTCAAAAATTTTTAAACAACAAAAAATCAATGGGTTCTCTTTTGATGTAGAAATATTATTTTTAAGTAGTAAATTAAAACAAAATATTAAAGAAATCCCTATTGAGTGGTATTACAATTCTAGTAGCTCTGTAAAATTTTCTAATGGTTCAAAAGCATTCTTAGAAATTATATTAATTTTGATTTTTAGAATCCTCAGAAAATATAAATACAATTAAATTAATTATTAAGAATCTCAAAAAGTTCCGGCAGTATTTCTGATGTAGAACCATTGATCACTACATCACAATAATTTGTTAATTTAGTAGGTGAAATATTGATTTCTATTAATTTAGCATTTTGAGATTTTGCAATCCAAAATAATCCTGCTGCAGGTCTAACTGTAGAAGATGTGCCTATAGAAAGTACACAATCAGCATAATCAATTGAATCTCTAGAAGACTTTAAAACATCTTTAGGAATAGGTTCTCCAAACATTACAGAATCAAATTTCATTATTTTTCCACATCTCATACAAGGATCAGGTATTCTAGTAATTTTCTTTTCTTCTCTATTTTTTCTCCAATTACAACTAATACATCTAAATTTATTTCTATTACCATGAATTTCGATTAGATTATTAGTACCTAAATCCTGATGTAACCCATCAATGTTTTGAGTAATTAACATTTTTATTAAATCCATGTTCTCCATAAGTTTTAAAATTTTATGCCCAATATTAGGCTTAGCTAATTCAAGAGTTTTTCTTAATTCATTAATATAAGGAGAAGATGTGTATTTTATTTCCTTCAACCACCATTTATCAGGGTCTTTAATAAAATCTGAGTAACTATTTAAACTAGGTTTACCAAACCTAGTCCACAAGCCATCAGTGCCTTGAAATGTTGGTACACCGCTATCTACAGAAATCCCAGCTCCCGTAATAGCCACAACGTATTTACTTGTATCTATTATTTTTTTTGCTTCTAAAATATTCTCTCTCATTTATAAGATATTAATTTTTCCTTTGTTAACATTAAATAATTTTGAATATTTTAGGTTTGGTTGATCTAATAATTTTCTATCTGGAACAGTAATTAACACTTGATCATAATTATTAATTAATTCTAAAACTAATCTTCTCCTATTCGAATCCATTTCTGACATAACATCATCTAAAATAATTACAGGATCACTTTCCTTAATTTCACTGATAATTTCTGCTTCTGCTAACTTTAAGGCTAATACTATAGATCTTATTTGGCCTCTAGAAGCATAATTAGAAATATTAAAACCTGACAATTTTATATCTAAGTCATCCCTATGAGGGCCAACTAATGAAGTTCCAAGTTTTAATTCATCATTCTTTTTTCTCTCGATAGATTCGAAAATCAGTTTTTCATAATCACTTTTTGATATTAATTGATTTTTTAAATCTATATCATTTGGATATCTCAAATTAGGATGATATATTATTTCTAATTTTTCATTTTCTATAGATAGTTGATCATATAAAATATTTGTTCGATAAAATAAATTATGTATAATTTTGTGTCTAGAATACATAATCATACTTCCATCTTCAATCAATTTATCCGTCCAAAATTTCAATTCATTATAACTAGAATTTTTTAAAGAAATATTCTTCAAAATTCTATTCCGATTTTTTATCACCTGATTATATCTTTGAAGAGCTTTTAAGTACTGGATATCAGTTTGTGAAATAAGGATATCTAAAAATCTCCTTCTTAATATAGGAGATCCAAAAATTAACATTAAATCATTAGCTTCAAACATCACAACATTAAAAACACCAACAAAAGAATTTAAAGAAACTTTAGCTCCATTTATTTTTAAAATTTTTTTATACTTATATGATTTGTAATCATTCATATTAGAATCTAAATTTTTTGTATCTGGTTTTAATTCAAACTCTATATTGAACAAAATTGGACCATCTGATCCTATAGCCTTGATGGAGCAATTATCGCCTGAATTAATTTCATAATTAACTAATTCTTGATCAATAGATGATCTTGATGTTTTCCCGATAGCTAGTAAATATATACTTTCAACAAAATTACTTTTCCCTTGACCATTAGAACCATAAATAATATTTAAACCTGGAGCTAAGTCAATAGAAGTATCAATATGATTTCTAAAGTTTTTCAGAGAAATTTTAGAAAGTAGAATTTTTTATCTCCAATTTGACTATAATTTCAATTAATTTTTTCAAAAATTGAACTTATCCAATTTTTGTTATTTTTATACCAATTTACTGTCTTTTCTAGACCATCTTTTAAACTAGTACTAGGGTGCCATTTCAAAAGTGATTTAGCTTTATCTATATTGGCCCATGTATAATCTACATCCGCAAAATGTTTTGGAAGATATTCAATTTTTGGTTCTTTGTTAATTATTTCTTTTAATGTACTTAAAACTTTAATTACAGAATAAGGTTTTGATGAACCTAAGTTAAATATTTCAAATCCATCAATTTGGCTAGATTTTATAATTCCATCACAAATATCTTTTACATATGTGAAATCTCTCTCTTGAAAACCATTTCCAAAAACATTTATAGGATAATCATTAATGATATTATGGATAAATTTTAATATACTCATGTCTACTCTTCCAGCAGGACCATAAACAGTAAAAAATCTTAATGAAGATACATTCAAAGAAGAAATATTTGAATAATCTCTAGAAATTTTTTCAGCAAACAATTTTGAAAATGCATATGGAGATTGAGGGATTTCTGATGTTTCATTTTCTACGAAAGGTATTCTCTTTTTTTGAGATCCATAAACACTAGAGGAAGATGCTAAAACAAAAGATTCTCCGGAAAATTCTGTAGCTATATTCAACATATTAATAGTACCCATAATATTATTTTTGTAATAATTTTTTGGCTCCAGAACAGATTGTCTTACTCCTGCCAATCCTGCTAAATGATAAACTGTAGAAATTACTCCTGAAAAATTCGTTTCTTTTATTTTTTTATTTAATTCTGCTTTATTAGTTATATCTACGTCTAAAAAATTAATCCCCTTAGCTTTTAATTGTTCGAGTCTCCAATTTTGAAGAACATTTCCTGAAGAAATCATGTTATCGATACCTAATACACTCAAATTATTATTTAACAACTCATTAGAAAGATGAAAACCAATAAAACCTGAACATCCTGTAACTATTATCAATATTTTTCCTTACTCAAAAAATTAGTTATTATTTATTATTACCTAGTTCAAAAAAAACACAAACATCTTAAATATGAATCAAAAAAAAATTTCAGCTGTTTCTTTCGATTTGTGGGAAACTTTAATAAAAGATTCCTCTAGAATGGCTGAAAAAAGATCTGAATATAGAATTAATGAAATTTACGAAATTTTATCAAAAATCAACTCAAATATTACCTTAGAAAACATAAAAAATTCATTGAATTATATAAGAGAAAGATGTACTCAAGACCATAATAAAGAATTAGATATAAATTTTGATGAAAGAGTAATTCAATTAATAGAAAAAATTTCTAATAAGGAAAAAATAAACCTTACAAAAAATATTCCCATTTCAATAGGAAAAATTATTGATGAAGCTTTTCTTAAATTTCCACCTGAAATAATTCATGGAGCAGAAGAAGTAATTAAAAATATATACAAAAAAGGATACAAAATTTGCTTAATTTCTAATACTGGATTTACTTCTCCTAAAACATACAAGATATATTTGGAAAAAATTGGATTACTAAAATATTTTCAATTTATCTTGTTGTCTAATGAATTGGAAATGGCAAAACCTTCAAAGAATATTTTTGAGATTGCAGTTAAAAAATTAAGTGTTCCTGCTCAAGAAATTCTTCATATAGGAGACAATTACACAGCAGATATCTTGGGATCAAAAAAATGCGAATTCAATTCTATTTGGATAGATAATGAATACAATGAAGTGTCACCTTGGTCACATAATGAATCTAAGCCCCAAAATAAAAATTTCACAATCAAAAACATTACTGAAATCAATAATTTAATTAACTCTAATTCTAAAAAAATATCTGATAATTAAATAAAAAAATAAAAATTCTAAAATGGATATTATTCCTATTGCATAAGTAGCATCTCTAAAAAAATTCTCAGGAAACATCATAATTAAATAATCAGTTTTAGGATTCAAAATCCAAAGATCATTAGAAAAACTAATTTTATGAAACAAAATAAAAAAATAATCAAAAAAAACTAAGAATATCCCCAAAATTCCTACTACTAAAAAAATACTAAACAACCCACTTAAAAATATTAAATTTAAGAAAGATTTTTTCCAGTATTTATCATAAAAAGATAATAAACAGGTGAAAATTATTAAAGAAAATCCTAAAATTAAACCTATCATATTCAAAAAATTGATTAGATTTTTAACATCTTTCATATGTTCAATTTCTCTTTGATTAAATAAATATTTTTTCTCATTATTTACAGTAGCTTCAATTGATAAATATTCTTGATCATTATTAAAGTAATTTCTAATATTTTTACCTATTTCTCTCAAATTTTTTAAATCTATATTAGTACTTTCACTAATGTTGTATCTCCAAAAATCATATTCATAAATAAATGATGTTTTTATCACAATATCTGATGCAATAATTACTAAAAGTATAGGCACATTTATAACGAAAAATCCTTTAAAGATTAAAAGTAATACTTTCATAAAGTTAATTTTCTTGTAAACATATAAATATATTATTATTTTCCATAACTTAGGAGAAATTAAGTACTATGTCTAGAGATTTCGAAAAATTAATCAAAGTTATAGAAACATTAAGAAGTCCTAGCGGATGTCCTTGGGATAAAAAACAAACTCATGACTCATTAAAAACTTTATTGATTGAAGAAGTATATGAATTAGTATCTGCAATAGAAGAAAATGATACAGAAAAAATAGTTGAAGAATTAGGAGATATAATGATTCACATCATTTTTCATGCAGATATAGGCAGAAAAGAAAAAAGTTTTTTATTAAATGAAATCTTAGAAAAAGCTACCTTAAAACTTAAAAGAAGACATCCACATATTTTTTCTTCAACAAAAAGTAAATTAAATCTAGATGAAGTTAATAAACAGTGGGATAAAATTAAACTAGAAGAAAACGAAGATTCTCTCTCTTTGATAAAAAATATACCTAACCATCTCCCATCATTATTAAAATCATCAAATTTATATTCAAGAGCAAAGAAACTTAGTTTAATCAAAAAACAAAGAATCCCTCAAACAATTACTTTTGAATTAAAATCTAAAAATAAAATATCTAAAAAAGAAATTTCAGAAAAATTATTTGATCTAGTTTCAAGCCTTAAAGAACTGGGATTAAATGCTGAAGAAATACTTAGGGAACATAATAATTCAGTAATAAAAAAAATTACATCAAATAAAGATTAGACAAACTAAAATAATTTAAACAAAATAAATATACAAATATGTTGAACGAAGATATAAAAAACATACTCCCAATGACTTCTCAAGTTAATGATGAAGGTATCTTAGAAATTGGAGGATGTAACTTAGAGGAAATTTCAAATTACTACGGTACACCTCTTTACATATATGATGAAAATACCATTAGAAACATCTGCAAAGAATTCGTTAATGAATTCAAAGAATCTTACCCTAATTCTCATATTTCTTATTCATCAAAAGCATTTTCTAGTCCATATCTTACAAAGATTTTAGAAGAAGAAAATCTAGGCATAGATGTTGTCTCAGGAGGAGAATTATCTGTACTTCAACATTCCAAATTCCCTTCAAATAAAGTTAATTTTCATGGTAATAACAAATCATATGAAGAACTAAAACAATCTGTAGATTGGAATATAGAAACAATTACATTAGATAGTTTCGATGAAATTTCTTTATTAAATAAAATAGCTTCAGAATTATCAAAAAATCAAAAGGTTTTGATCAGAGTATCTCCTAGCGTAGATCCTAAAACTCATATTTTGACTACTACTGGAACGCTAGACTCTAAATTCGGATTTCCTATTGAAACAGGACAAGCCGAAGAAGCAATCAAATTAACTACAAAAATGTCTAACCTAGATTTACAAGGAATTCATTTTCATCTTGGTTCTCCTATTTTTGAAACAGAACCTTATGTGTTGGCAATAAATTACGTATTAGAATTTGCTCATCAACAGAGAAAGAATGGTTTAAACTTAAAAATTTTTAACCCTGGTGGAGGCTTTGCAGTTTCTTACACATCAATGGATAAAACTCCTCCTACTGTTAAAGAATATGCAAATGCCATATCTGAAACCATTATCAAAAAATGTGATGAACTTTCATTGCCTAAGCCACATCTAATTGTAGAACCTGGAAGATCTATAGTAGCAAGATCAGGAGTAGCAATTTATAAAATAGGGAGCATAAAAAATATTCCTGGAGTAAGAAAATATGTAAGTATAGATGGAGGAATGGGAGATAATATTAGACCTGCTCTATATCAATCAAAATATTCTATATTTCATGTAACTAGAATTTTAGAAAAACCTACAGAAAAAGTTACAGTAGTAGGAAAATTTTGTGAATCAGGAGATATTTTATCTAATGAAAGCCTTCTTCCTAAATTAAAATACGGTGATTTGATTATTTCAGCTACATCTGGGGCATATAATATTGCTATGTCTAGCAATTATAATATGTACTGCAGACCTACTATAATAATAGTTAACAATGGAAATCATAAAGTTATTAAAAGAAGAGAAACTCATGAAGATTTACTTTCTCATTTTGTTTAACCTTTTTATTCTGGAGGTTTAAATTAGTTCTTGGCAAACATTAGGTTATCCTGAAGTAATTAACAGTCTTAAAGAAGTCTGTAAATCTGATTATTTTCCTAATTCAATTATTATTTCTGGACCAGAAAATTCGGGTAAAACTACTCTAGCGTTAGATATATCCAAGGAAATCAACTGTAAAGGTGAAAAAGGATTAAATGATTGTTCATGTGACCAATGTAAAAGGATTAATTCTAATAATCACCCTGATGTATTGATTATTAACAAAGAATCAGTTTGCTCAAACCCTAAAAAAAATGATGGAAGAGAATGTTGTGGCCCAACCACAAAACAAACTGTAATTTCAATATGTGTTGTTAGAGATTTAATATTAGGAAAATCTCAAGTAAAACCTTTCTACGGAAATCACCAAGTTATTATCGTAAAAGACTCCCATTTATTAAGAAAAGAATCAATTGATCAATTATTAAAAATTTTAGAAGAAGGATCTCCAAATTTTTTACTAATTATATTAGTGGAATCTTTAGACTCCTTACCTTTAACAATCAAATCAAGATGTCAAACTTATAAACTTTTCCCTCTACCTTCTAAAAACATAGAAAATCTATTGGAAATGACATATCCAGAAAAAAATGAAGATCTTAGTACAATAGCAAAACTGTCACAAGGCTGTTTTGGAAAAGCTGTAGATATTATTGAAAATCCAATAATCCTCGATTATCAAAATCAAACTATAGAAAGAATATTAAGTTTGTTGGGAAAACCTTTATCAAAACAATTAGAATATTCTCAAAAATTATCTGGGCAATATAAAAAAAATAAAGATTCAGTAATAAATGAATTAGATTGCTGGTCAAATTGGTGTAGAGATATTTTAATGATTCAAACAAATCAAAATCATCAAATTATCTACTCTAAATATCTTGATGAAACCAAAAAAATTGCTTCCATAATTCCTATTTCCAAAACTCTTAATTTATTAAATTATATTTCCTCTTCAAAAAAAACATTAAATATGAATGTAAATCCGTTAATAATTTTTGACATATTTGTAAAGCAAATTCCAAAAAGTATTCAAATAAACCTAAATTAGAAAAATAAATTTATGATAATTACAATAGACGGCCCTGCCGGAGTAGGAAAAACAACAGTAGGGAAATTAACAGCAGAAAAACTAGGAATGGGATTCTTAGATACAGGAATAATGTATAGAGCTCTAACTTGGTTTCTAATAAATAAGAATCTTGAGGATGATTCTATTGATAAAATAAAATCTCATTTAGAAAACTTGAATTTTGATTTAAATATTACAAATATAGATTTTACAACAGTATCAATAAATAAAATTAACGTTACAAAGCTACTAAATTCCCCTGAAGTAGAAAAATATGTATCTAAAATATCAAGTTTTAAAGAAGTTAGAGAAATAATGGTAAAGAAACAAAGAGAGATTGTGTATGATTCTTCTAGTGTAGTAGTAGGAAGAGATATAGGAACTATAGTATTGCCAAATGCAAGATCAAAATTCTACTTAACTGCATCAGCAGAAGAAAGAGCTAAAAGAAGATTTTCACAAAATTCAGAAAAGGTTCCCTACCCTAAAGTACTTAAAGAGCTAAAAGAAAGAGATAATTCAGACATGTCGAGAAAATATTCCCCTTTAAAAGTTCCTCAAAATGCCTTAATAATAGATACAGAGAAAAAAAATATTCATCAAGTTTCCGATGAAATAATTGAAAAAATTAATTATGAGTCTTCTTAATAAAGCTTGCAATATTGGATTACGTCAAACTCTTAAAATATTTACTACATCATATAGAGTTGAAAATTTAACCAATGTGCCTAAAAAGAATCCCCTGATTATAGTAAGTAACCATTTGGCAAATATTGACCCAGGAATATTATCAGCAAGTATTAATAGAAGACTGTATTTCGCAGCTAAATCAGAGTTATTTAAAAATCCAATAATTAAAATATTACTAAATTCTTATGGTGCTATCCCATTAAGAAGAGGAAAAGCTGACTTAAATGCATTTAAGTCAATTCTTAAAATTTTATCCAAACCTAATGGAACTATGGTTATATTCCCTGAAGGGCATAGAAGTAAAGGAAATTTATTAAAAGCTAAAACTGGAATAGCTAAGATAGCTCTTCACAGTCAAGCAACACTTTTACCAGTTAGTATTACTGGAACAAATCATCTCACTTCTGTATTTAGAGTACTAAAACCTACTGGATCTATAAAAATAAAATGTGGAAAACCTTTTATATTAAAAAAAGGATTATCCTATAATAATAAATCTGAATTGGAAGGAGTTACAAGTGAAATAATGTTTAGGATTGCTAATTTACTCCCCCAAGATTATAGAGGATTTTATAATAAAGAAAATAAATTTGAATTCACAAAAAATTTATATAACAGTAACAAGGAAAATTGAATGTGTGGAATTTTTGCATATGTGGGTGATAAACCTGCAGTTCAATCTCTTATAGAAGGAATAAAAAAGCTTGAATATAGAGGTTACGATAGTGTAGGAATTTCTACTATTGAAAATAAAGATAAAATAGTTATCCATAAAGTAGTAGGCAATACAAAGAAATTAAAAGCTAAATTATCTAATGAAACTTTAAAAGGAAATATAGGAATAGCTCATACTCGTTGGGCTACACACGGGAAAATTTCTGAAGCAAATGCACACCCTCACATCAGCCAAAATTCTGATGTGGTCATTTCTCATAATGGGATTATAGAAAATTACTTACAATTAAAACAAGAGTTATTAAATGCAAATTTTATTTTCAAATCTGAAACAGACAGTGAAATTATTTCACATTTAATTTCTAAATATCTAAATGAAGGTTCTTCTTTAGAATCTTCAATTTATAAATTAACTCAACAAATCCAAGGAGCCTCTTCAATTGTTGGTTTTTCTATCAAAGATCCAGAAACATTATTTGCTTTAAAAATAGGTAATTCAGGCGGATTGTTAGTAAGTAATTCAGAAAAATTTTCATTAGTTTCTAGCGACACGATTCCTTTAAGTGGAAATACAAATAAATTCATCGCACTAGAAAATGGTGATATAGCATTAATAAAGAAAAATAAAATCTCTATTTCAAATAACAAAAAAAATATCTCACCTGTTTATCATCATTTAACTAATAAAAAAGAAAAAATTTCAAAATTTTCATTCAACTATTTTATGGAAAAAGAAATATATGACCAAAGTGAAACTTCATTATATTCATTAAAGGATAGAGTCAATTTCGAAAATTCTACTATAAGATTTCATGAGCTGGAAAAACATATAAAAAAACTTCAGAAAATTAATAGAATTATATTAATTGGAATGGGTAGTAGTTTTAATGCATGTATGGTTGGAGCAAAATACTTTGAATCTATAACAAAAATTTCCTCTATTGCAGAAAATTCCTCTGAATTCCTTTATAGCGAAAAAATGATCTCTAAAAATGATCTAATTATTGCTATTACACAATCAGGTGAAACTGCAGAAACTATAAGATGTATAGAAAAATCCAAAGAGCATGGATGTTTCACAATATCTATAGTTGAACAAGAAATTTCACAAGCTAGTAGAATTTCAGATGCGTGTATCCCATTAAATTGTGGACAAGAACTTTCAGTTGCAGCAACAAAAACATTTACAAGTTCATTAATTGTACTTTATATATTATCTTTATTTTTTTCATCGGAATTTCATAATCTTCCTAGAAAAGACATCGAAAGTCTTATAACTAATTTAAACCAATTACCAAGATTGATAGGAGAAATAATTCAAAATCAACCTCTATATAAAAAAATCTCTGAAAAAATAAGCTCAAGTAATCATCTTCTTTATCTAGGTAGAGATAATATGCTACCAATAGCATCTGAAGGCGCATTAAAAATGAAAGAGATTAGTTATTTACATGCTGAATCTTATCCTGCAGGAGAAATGAAACATGGAGTTAATGCATTAATAGGGCCCTCTATGCCTACAATAATGTTAGCTCCATCCGGAAAGTTACACTCAAAAATGATTAATTCAATTAATGAAATATTATCTAGAGATGGAGAAGTGATAGCACTAATATCTGAAGAAGATAAATTAATACCTACTTTAATAGATAAATATCTTGTATTACCAAACCTAGATGAATACCTTAACCCTATACTGTTTTCAATCCCATTACAGTTAATAGCATTCCATACATCTATCATTAAAAATTTAAACCCAGATAGACCTAGAAATTTAGCAAAAACAGTTACCGTGGAATGAGAAATGAGCAAAGAAAAAATTAAAAATTTAAATGAAATTATAAGAGAAATTTCAAATCAAAATTCTAAAAATGAAAAATTGCTTTCTCCTTTAGCAATGACAACAGAAAAGTCTAAAGGAAGATTAAATCATGAAGAATCTAACAATTTACGTTCTCCTTATCAAATAGACAGAGATAGAATAATTCATACTAATGCTTTTAGAAGACTAAAACATAAAAGCCAAGTTTTTATAGCTCCCTTAGGTGATCATTATGTCACTAGGTTAACTCATACTATTGAAGTGTCTCAGATAGGAAGGACAATAGCTCGAGCACTTAATTTAAATGAAGATTTAGTAGAAGCAACATCTTTAGGTCATGATTTAGGACATTCTCCATTTGGTCATATAGGAGAAAGTATATTAAATGAACTTAATTCTGAAGGTTTTCATCATAGTAAACAAAGTGTAAGAATAGTAGAAATTCTTGAAAAAAACGGATCAGGTTTAAATCTTACATTTGAAGTTATTGATGGCATAAAACACCACTCAAAACCTCAAGGAGATTATATGAAACCCGAATTAGTTAAAAACCTATCTCTTGAAGCTCAGATAGTAAGACTTTCTGATTCAATAGCTTATTTAGCACATGATATTAACGATGCAATAAGAGCAAAAATGATTACTAATAATGATCTTCCAGAAAGAACTAAAAAACATTTAGGTTTGAAGCATAGTGAAAGGCTCAATAATATTATCACTGACGTAATTATTAGTTCTTGGGACTGCAGAGGTAACATTTCTTCTAGTAAGACTAATAATCCTTGGATAAGAATGTCTCCAAAGGTAACTGAAATTATCACAGATTTGAGAAATTTTATGTTTGAAAAAATTTATCTACCAATAGGAATAACAAAAGAAGGAAAAATATCTAAAGAAATAGTAAAAATATTATTTGATTATTACATCAAAAATATTCATTTAGTCCCTAATTATATTAAATCCCTTTCAAACTCTTCAGACAGAATTGTAACTGACTACGTGTGTGGTATGACTGATCTTTTTGCCCTAAGAACTGCTGAAGAGCTAAAACCTGGCCTTACAACAAATATGTTTGATGGAAGATTATAGGTCAGATAATATATAATTAATATTTCTGTATCATTCATTTTTATTATGGCAAAAGCTGATCTAGTAAAAGAAGTAAAAAGTAAACTCAATCTAGTAGAATTAGTTTCAGATAATACCCATTTATCTGGTAATAAGAATGCTTTAAAAGGACTGTGCCCTTTCCATAATGAAAAAACGCCTTCTTTTGTAGTATACCCTGATAAACAGACATGGAGATGTTTTGGCGCTTGTTCTACTGGTGGAGACATTTTTAACTTTATTATGAATTCAGAAAATATAAATTTTCCTCAGGCTTTATCAATAGCTGCTAATAAAGTTGGTTTAAAACTGAATTACAATAATGAATCAAAAAAAGGCATAAATTCAATAGTACATGCAAATGAAATAGCTGCTTCTTATTTTCAATCTTTGATGAAAACACCTAATGGCTTAAAAGCCAGAAAATATTTAGAAGAAAGAGGTATTAGTGAACAAATAATTTCAAGAAGAGGTTTAGGTGTAAATTATGATGGAATGAATACTCTTGTAGATCATTTAAAATCAAAATCTGTAGATAGTTCATCAGCAATAAAATCTGGCCTTCTAGTCAAATGGAATAATAAAATATGGAAAGATGCTTTTATAAATAGAATCACTATAGAAATTAGAGATGAAAACAATAAATTAGTAGGCTTTGGAGGAAGAGCATTAGGTCAAAATCAACCAAAATATATCAATACTAGGCAAACTCAGCTCTTCAATAAATCAAAAATACTATATGGCCTCAATTGGGCTAAGGACTCAATAAGAGAATCAGATTCTGTAATAATAGTAGAAGGATATTTTGATGTAATTACCGCTCATGAAAATGGCTTTATGAATGTTGTGGGATGTATGGGAACTGCAATTTCCGATGATCATTTAAAAATTCTTAATACTTTATGCTCAAAAATTATTCTATCTCTAGATTCAGATAATGCAGGTAAAAAAGCTACTTACAATAATCTAATAAAAATTATAAGAAACTTTGAAAAACCAGATTTGTTACATAAAAAAATATTTATTTGTGATTCTGATGAAGAAAAAGATCCTGACACAATGATTAGAGAAAATCCTGAATCATGGAAATCCCATATCAATGATACTAAACCTCTAATTTCTTATCTTATAGAAAATATTGACTATTCTTATAATCTATCCGAAGAAACTGAAAAAATTGAAGCCTCACAATCAATTTATCCAATTATAAATACTATAAAAAATTCTCACGAACAAAATGAAGCATTTGACCATCTAGCAAGAAAATTAAACATTACCAGGGACCAATTACAACTATTACCAAAACCTAAAAAAAATAAAAACCAATCTAAATATATTTTTACTCAATCATGGCAAAACAATGAAAATAAACTTGACGAAGCATTGATTAATTTTTTAATCACCAATCAAGAACTTATTGAATCAGCGAAAACGGTTTTAGATCCCAAATACTTTTCTCCACTATATCAACATATATATGAAAAAATTATCTCTGATGTACCATTAGATGATATATTAAACAATATAAATAATTCTTCTGATGAATTTACTTTAGAATTAATAAAAAATATATTTCATTTACCTCAACCATCTAGTATTCATGAAAGTAAAATCACAATTATGAACGACTATATCAGAAGAATCCGAGAAAGATATCTCAAAGAAAGAAAAATAGAAACAGAAAAAATAATGAAAGAACGCATAGAAGAAAAAGATAAACACTCTGTTGAAGAGTGGGATTATATTATTGAAGAAGCAATAAAAGATAATAAAGAAATAAAAACCCTTCAGGAATCTAAGAAATAATGGATGAATCACAGAAAAAAGATTTCTCTTCTATAGATAATAACGAGGAATTTTCATTAAACATTCAAGAAGAAATTTCCACAAATTCTACTTCATTCGATTCCAAAAAAATTACTGATGAAGAAGCATTAAATGAAACCTCTCCCTTCTTAAAATCTCTATTATCATCGAATAACAACCAATTTGATATCTGGGAAGAACCTTCTGAAGATTCATTAAATCAAATTCAAGATGATCTAACTGAATGGACATCATTAGAAGAAACAGAATTGATCACAGATGATCCTGTAAGAATGTATCTTAGAGAAATTGGA
>CEUY01078960.1_pt1 | contig 42685 bp, 36 predicted proteins | sample 361481 | NCBI WGS metagenome assembly CEUY01 (sample SAMEA2622737, study PRJEB7988) | marine metagenome | isolation source: saline water (ENVO:00002010), including | reverse complement strand
AATTGTTTTTGGTGCAAGTGGCTTTCTTGGTAGCCATGTAGCTGAGGAGCTTTCCAAAGATGGTTATCAAGTACGATTATTTGATTGCACCTCATCAGATTTTAAGAGAAGCGATCAAGAAATGATCGTTGGTGACATTATGAATCTGGAAGATGTAACAAAAGCCATAGAAGGTGCATCTATAGTATACAATTTTGCTGCAATTGCAGATATCGATGAGGCTAATGAGAGGCCATTAGCTACTGCAGAAGTCAATATTATTGGAAATATGAATGTTTTGGAAGCTTCCCGAATAGCTGGAGTTCGCCGCTTTATCTTTGCTAGCAGTGTATATGTATATTCGGAATCCGGATCTTTCTATCGTGCTAGTAAACAGGCAGCAGAGCGATTTATTGAAACCTATCAAGACCGCTATGGATTAGATTACACCATTCTCCGATATGGCTCACTATATGGAAGAAGGACTGATGACCGTAATGGCATTTATCGAATGTTACATGAAGCAATTGAGAGTCACTCTATTACTTATAAAGGTAGTGGTGAATCTATCCGTGAGTATATTCATGTGGAAGATGCTGCACGTATGAGTGTACAGATATTAGCTTCAGAGTTTGCTAATCGCCACCTAATTCTTACAGGACAGGAAAGAATGCGTATCAAAGATGTCATGACAATGATCTCTGAAATCATGCCATGGCCTGTAAAGCTTAATTTTGATGAGGCTAATACTTTGCATCATTATGAAATAACGCCATATGCATTTCAGCCGCGTCTTGGTCGAAAATTAGTGCTCAATGAACATGTTGATCTTGGACAGGGCTTATTAGATTGTCTTAGAGGAATTTATAAAGAACTGAACCATTCAGATATAGAGGATGATTCTACAATTGCAGAGTCAGATAACAAAGCATGAGAGGAGATAATTGGCAGTCCATAATTTTTGATTTTGATGGGGTAATAGTAGAGTCAGCTGATATTAAAACAAGTGCATTTGCAGACCTTTATCAGTCTTATGGTGCCTCAATAGTAAAAGAAGTAGTACGTTATCACAAATTAAATGGTGGTTTGTCTCGCTACAAAAAATTTCATTATTTTCAACAACATTTATTGAAAAGATCGCCACTAACACAGAGTGAAGAAGAGAAACTTGATGAAACCTTTTCTAGGCTAGTAGTTAATGCTGTAATTAATAGTGATTCGGTACCTGGTGCGGATAAATTCATACAAATTGAGGCATCTAGAATTCCACTTTTTATAGCATCGGGTACACCTGAAGCAGAGCTAAATAAAATAGTTGCCCACCGTGGACTGAATGCTTATTTCACCGGAGTACGTGGCTCACCAAAATCAAAAGAAACCATCATCGCAGAAATACTTTCTGCTCATGATTTCACACCAGAACGTGTTCTTATGATTGGTGATGCTATCATTGATTACCAAAGTGCCAAAGCTAATAATCTTGCATTTTTAGGGCGTGTACGTGTTGGTGATAAAAACCCTTTCCCTAAATACGTGAAGACAGTGCCAGATTTACAATCATTACTATCTTAAATAAAACAATTATTGTCTGTAAATAAATTCCAGATAATATAATAATTAACGTGATGCTGATGCCTCATTCCAGATACGACATAAAGCATCCCACATACTATTGCGAGTAGTTTTCAGATAAAGAGAATTATCACTAAGTTTATTTACTAGACGACGCTGGGCCTTACCAAGATTATGGTATGGCATATTCATAAAAAGATGGTGCGTGGCATGATATCGTAAACCTACAGGAGCCCATAATGCAGTTAGCAGGTTACCAGAAATGTTTATAGAATCAAGATATTGCTCATGAAATTCCATTTTATTATTACCAGAATTACGGTAAGCATGAGCAGTTAGTGTACGTATCGAATTTAAAGTAAATATGGAAGCACCGATTAAATACCATAGAATAATAAATTTAAATGGTAGCATCTCAAATATGATGGATAAAACGACTATGATCGTATATACAAAAGTTGAAAACTCCTGTAATTTCCAGTATTTATCATTACGTATATAGCCTTCTGGGCGCTTATATGTTGGGTTTATTGAGAGGGAGGATGCCCTTTCCCAGCAAAATGTACGGAGTGATGGGATTAGATAGGATGCTGGTGTAAGTAGAATATAACGGATAAAAAATAGAAAAGGCAGAAAAAATGAGAATAATACATAGCCAATCATTAATATAGGTTTTTGTGTTGCAAAGGGTATATATTCACCATCCTCTTTGGTGCCATAGATATCTGGCTTATGGTGATCATAGTGTATGCCATAAGTAAAAGATGGGACTAAGTATGGTATACCACTAATTAGGTTCCAGATTAAGCGAAACAGTTTAAACGTACCCTTCTTAAAATGGGCAAGTTCATGAATAAAAATTACTGCACGGTAATGAGCTAGTGTTGCGATAATAAATGCTATAAATTGCCATATGGAAAATACGGGTATAGTTAGAATTATTATAAATGCTGCCCAACCTAATAAGGCATTAAATAGAAAATCAGCCCAATAAATCATAGGATTTGGTGTCATAAGATCACGGACAAGGCGATGCGCTTCCCGGAGGGGGAATTCCTGACTATTTTTTTTATCTTCCATATCCTACGTGGCTTGATTATTTATAGATCAATTAAAAAATTATTAGCTTAAAGCCGTTATTATCTCATGTTATTTATTAAGCTAAATAGTATCGTGAATAAGCGTTATATTGTCATTGAATATTTAAATAATTTAATGCCCTTGGACATTATACTAAACAGGATTTGATGTGCGTGATGATATCTGCGTTAATTTTTAAATTAGTTTTATTTGTACAATTTAAATCTGGAGCACCTGGCCAGCTGGGATCAGTAAATTCTATACCATTAAATTGTTTTGGCTCCGAGTAACGGGGGATCACATGAAAATGTACATCTCGATCGACCATCATTAGCATAAGGTAATTGAGCTTGTCATATGCAAAAGCACGGTTTAGGGCACATTCTAGACATTTTGTGACTGTATGTAGTTCTGTAAAACTTTCTGGGCTAATCTCAGAGAATCTAGAAGCTGGGTCATGAGCTATCAAAATTATAGAACCCAGCGTTAACTGTATTGGCCTTAATAGAATACTCCAATGATGATATTGGCATATTATAGTATGCGGTGCACCAAACTTCCGCATAGTTTTATTGAAAACAAGGGGAGTTGACTTTATCTTATCAGGCATTTAGAACTCCTAAATTATTATTAACTAATAGATTTATTTTAGCATTCTATATATTCGTTTTAGTATATTAAATATATATTTAGAATGCTATTTGTATTTTATTTTAATCTATTTACCAAATAATTCTTGAGCCTTTATTAGGTCTGGGGGGTAGTCAATTTCGCACCAACGGTGACCAGATATTTTACAAACACTAACTAAATTTTTTCTAGCTAGCATATCTATGATAGAAAGATACCAAGAATTAAGTTCTGCAGGATATCGAAGTGCCTCTTCAACCGCCTCACGGAATAGCATGGGCCCATTAGATCGGAAATAGGTCAGGCCAATTGATTCTGCATCAATCTGGTCTGTAGGTAGAGTTTTATTTACGTGTTGGACTAGTCCATTATTAGTTAACTGAACTTTCATATCATCTTCATCATAAATTTTCTTATAGTCTATACTCAGTGTTATAGGTGCAGATTTAGATTCTAAGACTTTAGATAACAAGGACTTATCAAAAATAGTATCTCCATTTAATAGTATAAAATCACAATCCATAGCCGAGCGTGCTATCCAACAACTTGCTAGGTTATCTGCGACTTGGAAGAAAGGGTTAAACAGTATTTTGATTTTTTTGTAATTTGAATAACGTTGCTGCAATAATTCTTCAACTTGATTGGTTTGAAATCCTGTTACTACAATAATCTCTTCAATTCCAGCTGTCAGTAAGGCATCAATTTGCCACTCGATGATCGTTCTTCCAGAAATTGACAGGAGACATTTTGGGGAGTTTTTAGTTAATGGCAGGAGCCTCCTGCCTTGTCCAGCACTCAATATAATAGCTTTAATAGAAGTTTCAAATGTTTTATTCATTGGGACTTGATAGCACTAAGAATTTAATTTGAGTATCAATTGAAATGATATGGATTGTAATGATATTCATCATGATTTCATTATTATCTCTGATAAAATTATATTGTATAAGGCCTTCTAAATACTACTTAATTAGTCTTTATTTATGTATTATTGAGTAGTTTTCATTCCAAGATAACCTTGTGCTACTCTGTAGTAAACATCACGCAATTTTTTATTATTTCGTTTAATAGTTTTAAATAGTATCGGTCCTGGCTGGTCTAAGACCTGATTAAGATCATTACCAAGGCGACCTTTTTTAAGTCTGTCACGTTTCATGCTGACCATGATGATGGGTCTATTAGATGGTGCTTGTGATGGAGACCAGAATTCAAACATTGCTCCACTATCACCAAACATATTTCGAGAACGAATATCCATAATATTTTTACCCTTATTATAAAATAGCATGGAGCTTGCAACTGACCATTTGCTCATACCGACAACAATGGGATTTTTCCCTGTATTTTTTTGTACATCATCTGCTATTTTTTCAATTTCCATTGTTGCTTCATCCCAGAAATAATGTTTCGTTATTGATAAAGGATATGGAACACCTGGTATTCCAAGAACTACATAGTGTAGAACAAATGCGTATGAGAAAACTGTTAGAATGATTGTTGGTTTCCATAAGGATCGTAAATAGTTTGAAATATTTTGTAGATCACCTGTTTTACCTATCATCCATGCCATTGTTGGTAATAAGGCAAGCCATAACGGGGTTGTCCAATGAAACCTTGGTGCATTAAATATGCTAACAAAGATAAACACTGCTAAGGGAAAACCAGCAAATATTTGTATAAATAAACGTTGCCTGTTTACCAGTTCGTTGTTTTTCCTAATTCGTGAGAATAATGCTATTCCAGCAGCGATGAGGCCTAGCGGTGTCAATAGTACCAAAATATGCATAGGCAAATACTGAACTGAGAAGTTACCAAATTCATTAATATTTTTGGTGGTAGCAGGATGTATGAATTCTGGTACCCAGGTATATAACCCCACAACTCTTTGTGATTGGAATAGAAATGAAGCCCAATCATTCTCACTATTCCATATAATTACAGGTGCAAATAGTAACAAAGCCAGGACAGCAGCTAGATAAGGATGCGGGCGGAATAGCCAGCGACGTGCAGTTGGATCTACAAGTGCAAATAATAAAGCTGAGAAACCTAGTAGCCCAAGTGTATATTTAGATAGGATTCCTAAGCCAAATGCAATGCCTGCACCGATCCAAGCTGAGCTTCGTCCAGCTACCAATGCTCTTTCCATATAATAAAGTGTGGCTGCCCAAGCTGCTAATAGGGGAGCGTCTGGAGTCATTAGCATTCCATGTACAAATCCTATTGGGAGGACAGCCAGTATTAATACTGCGCGCATACCAGTTGATTTGTCGTAAATATTTCGTGTCAGGGAATATAGATAACCCATTGCTACAATGCTACAAAAATATGCAGAGATTCGTACTCCAAATTCATTATCACCAAATATTGAGGTGCCAAACCAGATTAACCAAGCGACCATTGGCGGGTGATCTAGATAGCTTAAATCTATGTGCTGTGCATAATTCCAGTAGTATGCTTCATCAGGAATCAATTGTGTCTGTCCAAGATAAACCAATCGTAATATTAAGGTAAATACTACAACTCCGATTGAAGCAATTCGCCAGCGTGTATCTAGTGATGGAGGGTTATTTACTATAGGAAAAACATAGAAGGCAGAGCCAAGGTAATTTACCACTGCTGTTGTAGCAATGGCCGGAAAGATTGCTAGTTCGGCAGGTATATTCCAGCCATATACTAATAGAGCTAGAACACCACCTCTTAGCAATAATGCAAACATACCAACCATTAAAAAGCGATTAAATTGATACCATTTTAGTGAGCCTGTATGGTGCTCTCGGAAGGACCATTTAGAATTGAGTGTGTAATTTGCTGTTGCTGCAGCAAAGAAACTAATAATATGTGCTTGTGCGAGTCCGGCTTCATAAACAACTAGGATTTGAAACAATAGCGTATCAATTATTACGCCACATAGCCCAACCAATGTAAATTTACTAGCAGTGCTGACAGATACTGTACCTCCTGACAACGCTATTAATCTTTGTAAATATGTCCATTGATGAGAAAATGATAGTTTTGAAGCGCCTAGTGTTCGATCACGGAAACAGATTGGTACCTCAATTGCATTTATTTTTTCTCGTCCTGCTACCAATAGTTCAAGCAATATTTTGTATCCACGAGCATGTTCTGGAATTGTTGCAATTAAGTCTTTGCGAACAGCGAAAAATCCAGAGGTTGCATCTTTAACATCGCATATGGGACGTGCAAGCCAGCCACCTATACGTGACAACCATTGTCGATGCAAGGGCCAGCCTTCTGTACCACCCCCAGGGACATAACGGCTACCTACTGCTATGTCATGACTACCATTTAGTACTGGTTCTACTACAGCAGTGAGCCGGTCTATTGGATGACTTAGATCTGCATCCATTACAACGATGACATCACTCTGAGCTATTGTAACGCCAGCTAAAATAGATGCAGTTAGATCTGGTTTTCCTTGACGATTAATAATCCTAACATTTGCTTTTTTTCCCCATTCGCGGACCTTCTTAGCTGTGCCGTCACTTGAACAATCATCTGCAAAAATGACTTCAAAATGGTTGGGTGGGAGATCAAGTGCAAAGAGGCTAGATAATAAAGGATCAATATTGTCTACTTCATTAAGAGTAGGTATAACCACAGAAAATTGTATCGGTGTATTATTACTTCCACTAGGCGAATTAGTTGGGGTTAGTGAAGAAGTTAATGGGGGGTCGTTACTGATATCTGTATCTAGCAATTTGAATGGGCAAACTATAATAATTATTTCGCTTTAATGGACTAAGGTATCTAGCCTCTAGATACCTTAGTATTGAGAGGCCGAACAGAGTATAATTTTATAACCGATTATTTTACCATTAAAACTGCTAGAAGATGACGAGGATATTGATTAATGCAACGTGTTCTTATTATCTGTAAAAGGAATTGTTAGATTATGGATAAATATCCGCTTGCTCAAGTAACAAAGAAACTTTATCTTTATCTGATAGTCTTGGCTCCTCATTAAGTGGCCACTGAATACCAATGGTAGGGTCATTCCATAAGATGCTACGCTCAAATTTGGGAGTGTAATAGTCTGTAGTTTTATAAAGGAAATCAGCAGTATCACTAAGTACAAGAAAGCCATGAGCGAATCCTATTGGGGCCCAAAGTTGCCGGTAGTTGCTTTCCGTAAGATCGGTACCTATCCATTTGCCAAATGTGGGTGAGGATTTTCGAATATCTACTACAACATCAAAAACAGCCCCACGTACAACGCGTACTAATTTTCCCTGCGGTCGTTGGATTTGGTAGTGCAGGCCTCGAAGCACACCTTTCGTAGATTGACTATGGTTATCCTGTACAAAGTGTACATTAAGCCCCGTATTTTTACAGAATTCCTTTTCGTTGAAACTTTCCAAGAAAAAGCCACGCCTATCACTAGATATGCTAGGTTCAATAATGAGAACTTCAGGAATGGAGGTATGAATTATTTTCATTTAGTAGCGGGCTCTTTTAGAATTCTCATCAGATATTTTCCGTAACTATTTTTATCTAATGGTGCGGCTAGCTTTTCTAGTTGTTCAGCATTAATAAATCCTTGGCGATAAGCAACTTCTTCTGGGCAAGAAACTTTAAGACCCTGTCGATGTTCAATAGTCTCGATAAAATTACTTGCTTCTCTCATACTTTCATGAGTGCCAGTATCTAGCCAAGCAAAGCCACGCCCCAAAATTTTTACATGTAGTTGATTATGTTCTAGATAGATTTGATTAGCATCAGTTATTTCTAATTCACCGCGGCGGGAAGGCGTAAGATTTGTAACGATATCAACAATTTGATTGTCATAGAAGTATAGGCCAGTAACAGCATAGTTACTTTTTGGTTGAGATGGTTTTTCTTCCAATGAAGTTGCTTTGCCTTTAGAATCAAGCGTAACCACACCATAACAATTAGGATTTTTTACATGGTAAGCAAAAATAGTTGCACCATTCTGCTCTAGTGAAGCAGGTGCAAGCTGTGTTTGCAAGTCGTGCCCATAGAAAATGTTATCTCCTAAAATGAGAACACTAGGGTCTTGAGAAATAAAATTTTTTCCGATTAAGAAGGCTTGAGCTAGTCCATCCGGTCTTGGCTGTTCAGCATATTGTAAATTGAGCCCCCAATTCTCACCATCTCCTAATAGTTGTTCATAGCGTTTAATATCATGAGGTGTAGATATAATAAGGATATTATTAATACCAGCTAGCATTAATGTGCTTAAGGGATAGTAAATCATTGGCTTATCGTAAATTGGGAGTAGTTGCTTGGAAACTACATTAGTTACGGGATAGAGTCTTGTACCGGAACCACCAGCTAGAATTATACCTTTGCGTTGTGTCATAATTTTTTTTCAAATATTTCAGTAAGTATACGTGTGACACCAGTTTGCCACAGTGGTAAGGTAAAATCGAAAATATGTTCTATTTTTTTAGTATTTAATCGTGAGTTCTCAGGTCTAGGTGCAATTTGAAAAAAGGATCGAGATGCTACAGGTTGAATATTTTCAGCTTGAGCCTTAAGTTTAATTTTAAATTGACGAGCTTGATCAAGTATAAATTTAGCATAGTCATACCATGAAATCTCACCTTTTGCAGCTATATGATATAACCCTGATACTTTAGGTTTTCTTATGGCTGTACAAATTGAGTATGCTGTCACATCTGCTAATAATTCTGCGCCTGTAGGAGCGCCAATCTGATCATTAATAATAGAAAGATTATCTTTATTTTTTGCAAGATGAATTATATTTTTAATAAAATTCTCACCTCGAGTAGAATAAACCCAGCTGGTGCGAAATATAAGGTATTTGCATCCAGAATTTATAATAGACTTCTCCCCTGCTAATTTTGTTGCGCCATAAACATTTATGGGTATAGTGGGGTCAGTTTCCTTCCATGGCTTAGTTCCATTCCCATTAAATACATAATCGGTTGAGTAATGAATTAACCAAGCACCTATTTTCTGAGCCTCTGTAGCAATTATTTTTGGGGCTGTAGCATTAATAGTCTCGGCTAGTATAGGCTCACTTTCAGCCTTATCAACAGCTGTATAAGCTGCAGCATTAACGATTATGTCTGGATAGACTGAGTTAATAGTCTTAATAATCTCTTTTGGCCTAGTGAAATCCCCACATAGTTCTTCATCATCAAAGTCTAGGGTAACTAATTCCCCTATCAAAGAAAGGCTTCGCTGTAATTCCCAACCTATTTGTCCTTTTTTTCCAAATAATAAAATTTTCACAGAGCCCGCCCTTTATAGTTCTTATTAATCCACTCTCGGTATGCGCCTGATTTGATATTTTCAACCCAAATTTTATTATCAAGATACCATTTTACAGTTTTATTAATTCCAGTTTCAAAGGTTTCTGTTGGTTTCCAACCAAGATCTCGTTTTATTTTATTTGAGTCGATAGCATAGCGACGGTCATGGCCAGGTCGGTCTGTAATAAAAGTAATTTGTTCATCGTATTGTCTACCATCAATATGGGGAGATAGCTTATCAAGTAAAGAACAAATGGTGCGAACAATTTCAACGTTGGTCTTCTCATTCCAACCACCAATATTATAGGTTTCGCCAGGAGCTCCTGCTTCTAGCGTCCGACGGATAGCATCACAATGATCTTTTACGTAAAGCCAGTCACGGATTTGTTGCCCATCACCGTAAATAGGTAATGGTTTATTTGAAAGGGCATTTATAATTATTAGGGGAATCAGTTTCTCTGGAAATTGAAACGGACCATAATTATTTGAGCAGTTGGTGGTAAGAACTGGCAGTCTATAAGTCTTATAGTAGGCCCGTATTAAATGATCACTAGCTGCTTTGCTGGCGGAATAAGGGCTGTTTGGCTCATAGCGGTGGTTTTCATCAAATGGACTCTCTTTACTTGAAAGAGAGCCATAGACTTCATCTGTTGAGACATGCAAAAAACGGAAATCTTTTTTTATATTACGCTCTAATTTACTCCAATAAGTTCGTGTGGCTTCTAATAATTTGAAAGTACCTACAATATTAGTTTGTATAAATTTATCTGGTTCCTTAATAGATCGATCTACATGGCTTTCAGCAGCAAAATTTATAATAGCGCGTGGCTTGAACTTAGTAAGTAAATTTATGAGTAAAGCAGAATCGCAAATATCACCTTTAGTAAAAATATGTCGTTTATCTCCTTTTAAAGAAGATAGATTTTCTAGATTTCCTGCATAAGTTAAGTTATCAAGATTTATGACTCTTTCATCAGACTGTGCAAGCCAATTTAATATGAAATTTGCACCAATGAAGCCAGCGCCACCTGTTACTAATATCATGTTTTGCCCTTAGTTTCTTAGTAATAGTATCTGTTTATTATTCTTAAAGCTGTTATTTTAACTCACAGTAATTCATGACCCTGATTTAGAATGTTTTATCTTTGTTTAATAGGACCTGTTTTTCTGATTATATTCTAATTAATGATAGTATATTAACGTGTTGAGTAACATTGGTCTGTTATAATTTGAGCCATTTTTCTGATTAAGTTAGAATTAATTTTCCTTAGGCGCGTAGCTCAGTTGGTTAGAGTACCACCTTGACATGGTGGGGGTCGTTGGTTCGAATCCAATCGCGCCTACCAACATATAATTTATTCCTATTTTTGCCATATTAGATTCTAATGAATAGAGGATTCAATATTGGCTAGAACATTTCTCAGATACCGATTAGTTGGTAGTGGGCATGCTAAAATTGCTTTTCTGTTAAATTGTATTAAAGGCTTTATCAGACACTTTTTAATATTTTAAGAAAGAAAAGTTATACGTATTCTTCAACATAGCTATACTGTAAGGACTGTATTTTTATATATTTAAATCTAGATTATAAAATAATTAGTAAATTGCTATGCGTATTATATCAACTTATCTTATGGTTTTCCCTAGGCGAAGTGCATATGTACTTATTGCATTTTTGGCGGCGGGTATTGCAGAGGGGCTTAGCTTAACTGCCCTTCTTCCTTTATTGTCGATTGCTGTAGGAGATCCTGCAGATTCGAGTATTGGTAAGATTATTGTCGAAGCACTTAATAATTTCAATATTACTCCAACGATAGGTTCAATGTTATTAATTATTGTAGGTGGCATAGTACTTAAGAATCTATCTTTACTTGTAGCAAATAGGCAAATTGGATATACCGTAGCGAATATTGCTAGCAAATTACGTATAGAGCTTATTGAAGCTATGTTTGCTAGTCGCTGGCAGTATTATCTACGCCAGCCAACAGGTTCACTTGCTAATTCTGTTGCTACAGAAGCAATGCGTGCAGCTAATGGTTTTGAGCATAGTTGTGCTGTTCTTTCTCTTCTAGTACAAGTATTAATTTACATTGTAATTGCCCTTTTTGTTTCATGGCAGGCAGCCTTAACTACATTATTTCTAGGCATTATTTTTCTATCATCAATGTATCGTCTAATTCGTATGACGAAGAAGGCTGGTTCAAAACAAACACGGTTACTAAAAGAATTGCTATCTTATTTATCTGATGTATTGGGGTCAGTAAAAGCATTAAAGGCTATGGCCAGAAACAATATGGCAGATATTATTTTACGGACTCAAGCTAGGCAATTAGAGAAAGCCACTCGTCGTGAGGTAATGAGTAGAGAAAGCTTGAAGGCCTTGCAAGAACCAATACTTACCATTCTTACAGCAAGTGGGTTATATGTTGTTTTAGTAGTATGGGGACTTTCTCTTCCAGAAGTAATGGCAATGCTCATTTTATTTGTGCGTCTATTAACTGTGTCTACTAGAATGCAGCGTCGTTACCAGCTACTTGTAGCAGAGGAGAGCGCCTACTGGTCGATACGTAAAGAATCTAAGAAAGCACGCTCTTTTGCTGAAATTGATATAGGAACCCTTCATCCTACCCTTAAAAAAGGAATTAGTATGCAGCAAGTTTCTTTTAATTATGGGTCAAAAGTTATATTTCAAGATCTGAATATTGAAATTTATGCAAATTCATTTTCTACTCTTACAGGCTCTTCTGGGATAGGAAAGAGTACATTTCTAGATATTATTAGTAGGCTACTTGAGCCAGAATCTGGCAATATATTTGTTGATGGTATTGCTCTAAATAAAATTAATTTGAGGGAATGGAGGAAAATAATAGGGTACGTGCCTCAGGAAACTATTTTGTTACATGATACTGTTATAAGCAATGTTCTTGTAGGCGCACCTAATCTTACTCAAGCTGATGCTGAAATCGCATTGCATCAGGCTGGTGCATGGGATTTTGTCAGTAATTTACCTGAAGGGGCACATACGATTGTTGGCGAACGTGGTGGGCTTTTATCTGGGGGACAACGTCAGCGTATTGCAATTGCCAGGGCACTTGCTCACCACCCTAAACTTTTGTTGCTCGATGAGCCAACTAGCGCGTTAGATCTTGAGACCGAGCAAGATATTTGTGAAACATTAAAAAGCCTAAAAGATAGTCTTACAATTATAGCTGTATCTCATCAGCCTACTTTAATAAATGCCTCAGATTATATTATTAACATAGCTGATAATAATGCTGAATTAATATAGTAATTAAAATTTAGTGAGTGTTGATTTAGTAAATATAAATTTTTATATTAAAACTATTTAGATCGACATAGTAAGATGTTGTTTATAGCTCATAGAATTTAGGGCTACAAAATATAAATATTCAATATAATATATAGTCCTTTGTGATTTAATTATCGTCCATAAATATCTTCAAAACGTACAATATCATCTTCTCCTAAATATGAACCGGATTGTACTTCTATCATTTCTAGCAGTCCTGGACCAGGATTCTGAAGGCGGTGTTTGGTACCAAGAGGAATGAAAGTAGACTCATTGATGGACACAAGATATTTAGAATCTCCACATGTTACTTGTGCCGAACCACGTACTACAATCCAGTGCTCGGCTCGGTGGTGATGCATCTGTAGTGATAATGAAGCGCCTGGGTTTACTGTAATACGTTTAACTTGGAAGTGTTTGCCAATATCAATACAGTCATACCAGCCCCATGGTCGTAATACTTTTCGATGTACTTGTCCTTCAGTACGTTTCTTTTTATTTATTTTATCAACAATTTCTTTGACATCTTGAGTTTTATTTTTGTCAGCTATTAGAATAGCATCAGGCGTTTCGACTACCACTAAATTTTTAGTACCTATACAAGTAACTAAACGGTTTGTTGATATAGATAAAGTATTTTTGCAGTTGTGTAACAACACATCGCCTTGTGACACGTTACCCTCATTATTTTTTGGAAGAATTTTCCATAGCGATTCCCAGGTGCCAATATCAGACCAGCCTGCTGAGAGGGGTTTTACTAAACCTATTGGAAATGATTGCATTTTTGTTCCAATATTTTCCATAATGGCATAATCAATTGATTCTGATGGGCACTGTAAGAATATTTTCTTTTCTGGTCGTAAGAATTCACCATTAATTGAATGTTGGGCCCATGCTTTTTGGCAAGTTTTAAGAATATCTGCTCGGTATTGGCTAATAGCTGAAATCCAAACTGAAGCACGTACCATAAATAACCCACTATTCCATAAATAAGAGTTTGTACCCAGATAAAATTCTGCTGTTTTAGAGTCTGGTTTTTCAACAAAACATTCAATATATAAGGCGCCATCCTTATCATATTTTGGACCATACTTGATATAGCCATAACCAGTTTCTGGAGATTCTGGTGTAATACCAAAGGTAACTATCGCACCATCTAGAGCTAATTTCATACTTTTTTGGATCGTATCTTGAAAAGATGGTACATCCAGAATTATATGATCTGCTGGCATTACTAATAGGACTGGGTCGTTATTGTTTTGTGTTGCATATAATGCAGAAATTGTTAAAGCTGGAGCAGTATTTCGTCCTTCAGGCTCGAGTATGATAGTGGCATTTTTATTGATTACTCTTAGCTGTTCAGCCACTACAAAACGATATTCCTCATTACAAACTACTATTGTCCGTTCAGTCTTTGTATCAGCAAATCCTTCTATTCTTTGAATTGTAGACTGTAGTAAAGAATTATTTCCATCTAGTAATTGTAGCAATTGTTTGGGGTATTGCTCACGGGAGAGTGGCCAGAGTCTTGTGCCGGAGCCACCACAGAGGATTACAGGGGTCAAAGAATGCATTAGGGCTCCTTATATTAGCAATATAGCTATATTAATAATTATATAGGTAGTATTTGATGAATAAGCTACATTTAACATAATTTTTATATGAGCACTATTCTAGCAACGATCTATAAGTTTATTTAATTTCTTTACAAGATATTAGTATAAATTAATTGAAATATAAGGAATTCCTTGATCTTATTTATTAAGATAATAGCTTTAATGAGCTTAAGAATTCAATAGATTTTACAGAGTCCTAATCAGCTTCTGAAATGGGACAATCAATTCTAGCAAATATTAGTATTAGTGATGATGATCGGCATCAGCTTGTGAAGCAGTATGGTGGGGCAGAACTTGATTGGCTGATAGGGAAAATAGGAATCTCTGGTGAGTAAGAATTTATTTTATAACCTAAGAATGAGCTAAAGCTGATTTAAATAAAATTGATAGTAAAGCTGAATTTACATTAAAGATAGAGTTTAGCCATATAGCTGACATATATAATTATTTATAGTAAAGGCTTTAGTACTGTTTCAATCTTTTCTCGTGTGATACGACCAATATGAGTACTAGCAATTTCACCGTTACGATTGAGAATGACTGTGAATGGTAATACTGCATGATGATTACCAGCTGCTTCAGCAAGCTCCATAGCTTCAATTCCCCCTAAAAGAACCGGATAATTGACGCCTATTTCCCTACTATATTGCTGTACTTTATTTTTTTGGTCGGTTGCTATGCCAATAAAAAGTAGACCTTGATCACGTAATTCATTTTGAAGATTAATGAATTCTGGCATTTCTCTTCGACAAGGCTCACACCATGTTGCCCAGAAATTTACTATTAGAACTTTACCCTTCCACTGTGAAATCTCCTGATTTTGTCCTTTAAGGTCAGGTAAATTCGCAGATAAAATTAAGCTAGCACCATCATTTGCCACAAGCTTATTTTGGGCTATTTGTTTTTTTTCGCTACTCACTTTTGTGTTTTGCAGAAGTAGTCCTAGGTATACGGCAAGTGCTGCTACACTTATATATAAAAATGATCTTACAAGTATATTCATTTAAATTAATACAGCATCTAAAATGGAAAGAAATTCTTTCTTGTTTTGGTAACCAATAGTTCTAGCATTATAAATTTCACGGCCATGAGGGTCAAAAAATAGAATTCCAGGAGGACCAAATAGCTTGAAATGTTTAAGTAGAATTTCGTCATCTGTTGTGCCTTCAGTTACATCAACTTGTAATAACACTACATCTTTAAGCCTATTTTTTACTTCTGGATCAGTAAATGTAAAACGCTCCATTTCTTTACATGAAATACACCAATCAGCATAAAAGTCTAACATTACATATTTATTTTGTGATTCAGTAATACGTTTATTAAATTCTGCTAAAGAATTTACTCGTTGGAATGGGAGATGTTGAGATTCATTGATGTTTATTTTATTAGTGTTATAACCATTGATGCTAGTTATGTTTATTTTAGCAAGAGGTTGCAGAATATCACGACTTCCAGACAGAACTCCTGCTAATAAGGAAATTCCTAACAGTAAAGAAATGATGCCAATTCCTTTTAGTAACTTACGAAACCCTGAAGAATCTTTAGGTAACGCATCAATAGCATTTAAATAAATTGCAGAAATTATTAGTAGAGTAGCCCACATCAACATATGTATAGCTGCTGGAATTACTGGTGATATTAACCAAATTGCTACACCTAGTAACAGAACACCAAAGAAATGTTTCACATATTCCATCCATGGTCCTGCTTTTGGTAAGAGTGCACCAGCAGATGCACCTAGAATTAGAAGTGGAATACCCATACCTAATGCCATGGCAAATAAAGCAGAACCACCAAGTATTACATCTTTAGTCTGGCTGATGTATAGCAGTGCTCCTGCTAATGGAGCAGCAACACATGGACTGACAATAAGTGCAGATAGCGCTCCCATTCCAAAGACACTTGTTAAATGACCGCCGCTTAACTTCCCTGTTTCTTTAGAGAGTTTATTTTGTATTGAATTTGGTAACTGTAATTCATAGAATCCAAACATGGATAGAGACAAAGCTATGAATATAAGTGCAAAACCTCCAAGTACCCAAGCATTCTGCAAGGCAGCAGATAACATTGCACCAGAAAGTCCTGCTGCTACTCCTGCTGCAGAATAAGTAAGAGACATTCCTATAACATAGGCTAATGCTAGGATAAATCCATATCTTTTAGTAAGATTCTTACCGCTGTTAACGATTATTCCAGATAAGATTGGAAACATAGGAAATACACAAGGTGTGAAAGAAAGTAAAAGGCCAATGCCAAAGAAACTTGCAAGGATTAACCAGAAATTTCCACCCTCAAACATTTTTCCAATCTTTATTGACTCAGACTCAATAGATCTTCGATTATCTGGAGGACTGAGTAACTCTAATTTAGATTCTACTCGTTTAGTTTTTATAAAATTAGCTGATGCTACCGCATCATCACTTACTGAATTTGCTACTGCTGTAACTACAGATTTTGCAACTGGAAGAGTTAGCTTTATAATTTTATCAATTGGAGCATAGCATACACCTATTGGTTCGTTACATCCTTGATAAGTAGCTGCAATAGTAATCTTGTTTGCCGTTGGTACTTCACGTTTTAAGGAAATTACAGCCTGAAAAGGTTTGTAATATACTTCTGTTTGGCCAAAGTTTGGATCATTTTTTATTTTCCCTTTAGGTAGAGAAATGCTTTCTATTAATGTTTTTGTATTTTGTGGTTTAAAGGAAATTTTATCCTTATAAATATAATAATTCTTTGCCGGCTCAAATTCTGCAACTAAAGTATTTTCGTTATGTATCTTGATTGTGAGTTTAAAAGCTTGATCAGGTGGGAGTAGCTCCTCTTTTTCTTGTTCAGTTTGTGAAAAGCCAGCACTCATTTGTCTTAATTCAGACAATATACTTATTGACTTTTTCTCTTCAGAAAAAGCATTGATACTTGTCATACAAAATAGAAATAAAAATAGTCTAATCAAGTGCATGGATAAACCAGTATATTTAATTTTTATTTGAGGTAGTTGTTTCATCTGAGATCCATTGCAAATATGCAGGTAGGCCACCATCTATTGGGACAGTAATAATTTCTGGTAGTTCGTATGGGTGTATTTTTTTTATTGTATTTTCTATCTCAATATAGTGAGGTGCCAAAGTTTTAATGAATATCTGTTGCTCATTTGCAGTTTCAATTTTATTTTTCCATCGATAGAATGATGTACATGGGGCATGTATATTGACGCAAGCAGCCAGCTTCTTATTAATTAATTTTTTAGCTAATTTCAAGGCAGTTTTTTTATCTGGTAGATTAGTTATAACAAGTATAGGTTTCATGAAATTATTTAAACTACTTAATTTAGCAGAAGAATTTTACCTTTTTTCTGATTTGGTTGCTTTATCCTCAGAAATACCTTGGGCTACGGTAGGATAATGTAGTTCAATATACAGCTCATTTTTTATGCGAGTATTTGTTAATCTTCTTGATTCCTCCATAAATGACAACATGCTATTAGAAATATGTTCATGGGCATTGGCGCGGGCAATACGTGGTGGGCGTGGCATACTAAAAGAATCAGCAATTAGATCGAAATATTCTCCCATTTTTAAATTAGAATCATCACACGCATTGTAAACTCTTCCTGGTTTTGCGTAGCGTAATGCTGCAAAAATAATATATACAAGATCATTAGCATGGATGCTATTAGTATAACAATCGTCTTCAGGAACCAGCGTTGGAGCACCTTCTCGTATGCGCTTTAATGGTAAACGTTCAATAGCATAAATTCCTGGTACACGTAGAATTGAGACATTAATATGATTACGTAACCCCCAATTACGTAGCTGCTTCTCAGCATCAGCTCGCCGTATTGAGCGATTTATGCGCGGGTTAATTGGGCGTGTCTCAGGCGTTAATGCACCATTGCAATCACCATATACACCACTGGTACTGATGTAAAGAAATCGTTGTGGTAAAATCTTACTCACAGTTACTCTCTTTGTTAGTGATGCTAATAGGTTTGTGATACGTGTATCTCGCTTTCCATGGTTAGGTGGTGGTGCTAGATACAATATAGCATGAGCTATTCCTGAAATTTTATTAAGGGTTCTGGGTTTATCGAGATCACCAGTTATAGGGATAATTCCATGTTGGCGAAGCTTAGGAGCATTCTCTGGGTAACGACATAGGCCTACCAGTCGGTAATGAGAGTGCAATAATGTAGTTGAGCGTAATGCAATATCACCACATCCAATAAGTAGGAGAGTTTGTTTCATAATAACCTATGTTATTTTCTATTAGTTCTTAGTTAATCTTTTAATAATTCAATGCCTTATCAAATCACTATTCAGCCTGGTGGACATATTATCAATGTGAAAGCTGGAGAAACTATCCTTCAGGCTGCTTTACGAGAAGGCTTTTCACTGCCATATGGTTGTCGTAATGGTGCCTGTGGAGCTTGCAAAGGTAAAATCATACAGGGAAAGATAGATTTTGGCAGGTTTAATGAAAATACTTTAACAGAAAAAGAGAAGCAGAATAGTATGGCGCTATTTTGTTGCGCACGCCCATTATCTGATTTAATAATTGAATGTAGTGGGGTAGGGGATATTAAAGGAATAAGAATTAGGAAGCTGCCTTGCCGAGTACAGAAATTGGAGCAGGTAGCACCAGAAGTTATGTTAATTTCTTTGAAATTGCCGGAAAATGAGAGATTAAATTTTCTTGCTGGGCAATATATTGATATTTTGATGAAAGATGGTAAGCGTAGAAGTTTTTCTTTAGCCAATGCCCCACATGATGATGATTTATTACAGCTTCATGTACGCAATTATCCCGGTGGTGTTTTTGCTCAGCATACATTTTCAACTATGAAAGAAAAGGATATTTTACGTTTTGAAGGGCCGTTTGGAACGTTTTTCCTTCGTGAAGATTCAGATAAGCCCATTATTTTTGTTGCAAGTGGGACTGGTTTTGCTCCAGTTAAAAGTATTCTTGAGCATATATTTTATATTTCTGAGAAACATGGGAACAATCGGCATATGGTTCTTTATTGGGGTGCTCGTACTAAGGCTGATCTTTATTTAGCAGAGCTGGCTGGAGGTTGGCAAAAAAAGTATGAAAATTTCTCCTTTATTCCAGTTTTATCAGAAGCATTACAGGCAGATGATTGGTATGGGAGAACAGGATTAGTACACCAGGCTGTATTAAAAGATTTTGATAGTCTATCAGGTTACCAAGTATATGCTTGTGGATCACCAATAATGGTGGGAGCAGCCCGAAAGGATTTTATTAAGCTTCGTAATTTACCAGAAAATGAGTTCATTTCTGATGCATTTATTGCTTCTCCAACTGATAAAAAAGACTAACTGAAACTAGCTCTTATTGATTAAAACCTTAGTAGGAATAGAGTCAATAGTTTTACCAGATAGAGTTCCTGACCCCGGATTTTGAGATGCTTTAAGGCCTTTAGTATAGTGGTCTTTAGCAATCTCAGGCTTCCCAGTTTTTTCATTTAATAGAGCCAGCATGAGATGTGCTTCATAGCTTGATTTTACCGCAAGACTGGCTTCTAAATAGTTTTGTGCTTTACTCCACATCTCGCTTTTTATACACAGTTTTCCTAGAGAAAGCAGTAAATTAAAGTCTCTAGGGTAGAATTTTAACCACCATGTTTCCGCATATTCAATTTGTCTTATTACATTACCCTCCATACAATCTGCATAGATGCTAACTAATTCTGAATTCCAATTTTTATCCAAGCTATTTTCAATGATCTTGCTTGCTGTCTCACAATCACCTAATGCAATATATGATTGTGCTCCAAAATAAGCAATCGTACTATTTTCTTTTTCAATGGACGGTATATTTCTCCAGTACCTTTTAAGTAATTGTTTATTCCATGCAATATTCTTAAAGTTTTCTAGGTGAGCACGGTGCCGTAATTCTTCTGCTTGAATTTTATTCAAAGCATTGCGTTTTGTCAGTTTATTAACTAGATCTAATACTTTCTCCCAATTATTGGCTTGTTGGTGTGCTTTTAATTCTAGCCGTAGGATTGCATTTTGTTGGTTTTTTTCAACATTATTTAGCGTATCTAAAATATTTAGTGCCTCTTCATAGCGATTCTCATCCAGTAATAATTCAGACTTTGTAATGGCGTATAAGGCTTTTTCGTCGGGCGCCTTTTTTTCTAATACACTAATGAATCCATCTCGTTTAGAGTTTCTATTTAGCTTGTGAGCAGATCGTGCTGCAATAGTTGCATTAATAGCAATAAATTCAGAAGATTCTTTAAATTTTAGTGCTTTCTTAGCGGTCTTTTCTGCCTTAACATAACGTCCTTCTAAGAATTCTTTTATAGCATTAAGTAATGTTAAATTTGCATTTTCATGATTTTTCTTTATTCTAAATTTACGTATATTTGATGGTAATTTAAGCGTGGCTATTATTATTCTTAATAGAAAATAAAAAATAGAAAATAATATAATTTGGAGTACTAGTAGCATGTTAAGCGTTAGCTCAATACGATATTCTTGCGCAACCAGTACTACATAACCTTCATTATATTTAGTTGCAAATGCGATTATTCCTGCAGCTATAATTAATGTTAGTAGCCAGAAAATAAGTTTCATTTATTTTCTCCTTCTACTTCTACTTCCTCTTCTATTTCCACTCCTTTTCCCATCTCCTCTTTCATAATTAAAACCCCTCCGACTTCTTCTGATTTAGCTTCCGTTTCTTCTTCTGTAGCTCCTGTTTCTATCGTAGCATCATCTTCTGTTTCCGCTTCTTCTATAATTTCTGTTTTAACTTTCATTTTTACTTCGGTTTTTGTTCCAGATTCTGCTTTAGTTTCACTCAATAGGTTCTTATTTTTTTCATCCTCAGCTAGTTTCTGTGCATCTACCTTAGAATTAATTAATGTATTTACTACTTCTCTTTTAGTGGAAATACGATATTGGCGTACTGCATCATAGCTAGCTGAAATATCAGGTGCTGTAATGGCAATCTTATGATTGTGTAATTGCTGTAAAGTTTCTAGCATACTCATGCCAAGCTCGGATTGATTATTAAAATGTTTATTGATCCATTCAATAGATTTTTTAATATAAGATTTAAAATCTTCCGCATTACGAGCAAGTAGAGCGTTATGCGCTGCTAATAGATGTAATTTTAAATTTTCACGAAGAAAATATGAGTGTGATGGAGGTGGTATATCTTGTTTGCCTACATGTTCAATACGAATCAATTCTTTAAAATTGACAAATTTCTTAATATCACTCCAAATTTCACGCATAAATTCTTCAAATATACCTCCAGCTAGTGGAGTATCATTAAAAAATCCTTGTAGTGTTTCTAAGAATCTGTCCCATGGTTGAGACACCTCAGGTATCATAGGTTTATCAAGTGTTGAAGATGAATCAGGTATTGTAAGCGTGCCATTATTTTCTGGTAGAAGGACTCGTTCTATTTCCAATGGGAGTTGATCTATTGTTGCAATAAGGTTATCAAGACTTAGGCCAATACCTATAATATCAATTTTTGGTACTGATTTTAATAGATCTATGTCCTGTACTAGGATCTCTTGTAGATAAGATATTTTCGGATGATTAATACGACGCAGCCTTACATTAGCCTCTTGCATTGCGACTATAGCAGATTCTATATTGTTTGCGAGCCGCAGCTGATAGTTTGCAATAAGTAAAAGTTGCTCTACGTCTTCTATTGTCGTTTCATTATGATTAGGAGTAAGGTCACGATAAAGATCCTCAAGTATTTTTTGTTTGTCTATAGATTCAGTTAATTCAGTCTCAAGTAGTTTAAATCTGCTATTAGTTTGTACTATATTGCTTTCTATTTTATTTGAGATATTTTGTAATTCTTCTGATGGATTTATTTCTGCTAGTTGTTTCTCAATTGATTCTACTTCTACTAATCTTTTCTCAATTTCTAACAGTTTATTTTCAATATGTGTGTTAGTCTCTTTCAATGATTTATTAGCAGATATATCAGACTCTATTAGTTGATTTTCATCGGGTCTGTTAATTTCATTCTCCACCAGTTTATTCTTAATAGGTATATTATTCTCTCCTAATTGACCCTCATTTGTCTTATCGGTTTTAGCTAGTAGATTTTCAAGTTCCTGTGGTAGTTTTTTAAACCCATTATTCTCATACCATTGCCATGTAGCTATAGAGACAGCAGAAAATAACAGAAAAATAATACTATTACGTAGGCCTTTTGGCTTGCTATTAGCTTTTGGACTGTCAGCTACTTTTGCTTCTTCAGTAAGATCTGATTTGATTTCTTTACTCATGGTTTATTTGTAATAAAGTTAATTCTGTTGTTATTAAAATATCATTTCTAGAGGCTATAAAATTTATCTAAATATAATTTATTTCACATATCTATTAAAATTTTTTACAGACTAATACTCAATTAAGTGCTGAAAGAATTTCATCTGCACCTTGTGCTTTTAAATCTTTCGCTAGACTTATACCCATACTCTCACCTGCTTCTGGTTTCCCACTTAGCTGGTTGCTTAGCATGCGAGATCCATCTGGATTAGCAACGAATCCACGTAGTAGTAATTTCCCATTATTGATTTCTGCAAATCCTCCAAGAGGGACTTGACAGCTCCCTCCTAGCTCCCGGCTCATAGCCCTCTCTGATTTAACACATTGTGCAGTTTTAATGTGGTGTAGTGGCTGCATGAGCTCTATTAAATCAGTCCTTTCAGAAAGGCATTCTACTCCAAGTGCCCCTTGACCTACTGCAGGCAGACTAAGTTCAGGATTTAAGATTGCAGTGATTCTGTTAGCTAATCCTAGCCTCTTAAGTCCTGCTACCGCTAAAATTATAGCTGTATATTGCTCTTCATCCAGTTTGCGTAATCGCGTCTGTACATTACCTCTTAAAGGATGTATCTGTAAATGAGGAAAGCGTGCACGTAATTGGCTTTCACGGCGCAAGCTTGAAGTACCAATTATGCTGCCAGCAGGTAGCATATTAAGATTCGAATATTGATTTGAAATAAAAGCATCTCGTGGGTCCTCACGTTTTGCAATAGCAGCTAATGTGAATCCTGAAGGCATATTCATTGGTATATCTTTCACTGAATGTACAGCAATATCTGCACGACCTTCTGCTATTGCATGCTCTAATTCTTTTATAAATAAACCTTTACCGCCAATTTTTGAGAGAGACATATCTAGTATTTGATCGCCACGTGTAGTCATGCCAAGTATGCTAATTTTACTTTGGGGGTATAAATTAATAAGCCTCTGCTGGACAAATTCCGCTTGCCATAGAGCAAGTGCGCTTTCACGTGTAGCAATAACAATTCTTGATGGGATGGGTAATGGCATCTATACAATAATAAAAGAAAATAAATTTGTTATAACTTTTTATTTTAACATGGGGCGAGTCTTAATTGGGCTGAGTTATATATATGCTGCAGCAGTATTAGTACTATGGTTAAAGCTCATATTATTGTATTAAATAATTTAGGGATGGTGTATCTAAAAAAATCAATTAATTTTCATAACTCAATTAAGCATAGAATGTTCAAAAATAATGTAACACATGGATTTTTTAATTTTTTGATAACAATACTTTGAAGATAAGCTATTATATAATGAAAAAAATAGTTTATAAAAAATAGCTATTTATAGATAGAGAATAATTAGTCTAGTATTATTTAATCTGTTTTTTAAGGAGATTTGCAGTACGTTTAGAAATTCATTTATAGAGAAACAAATAAGATAGAAGCAGTATTAAAAATTAATATAATGAGAATATTTTAATTGAAGAAATTGTATGAGTAAAAAACTTTATATTAAAACATTTGGCTGTCAGATGAACGAGTATGATTCTACAAAAATTGTAGATTTGCTTCGTGCAACTCAGAGTATGGACCAGATTGATAACCCTGATGGTGCCGATATGATTCTTTTTAATACTTGTTCAATTAGGGAAAAGGCACAGGAAAAGGTATTTCATGATTTAGGGCGTGTTCGAGCGCTTAAAAAAATGAATCCTGATTTGTTGATTGGTGTAGGGGGTTGTGTGGCTAGTCAAGAAGGAGAAAATATAATTCAGCGGGCACCTTATGTGGATATAGTTTTTGGGCCACAAACTTTACACCGCTTACCACAGTTGATAGAAGCAAGGAAGATTAGTGGAAAACCTCAAGTAGATATAAGTTTCCCTGAAATTGAGAAATTTGATTATTTACCTGAGTCACTGGCTTATAGTGATAGACGTAAGGGGAATGTAAGTGCATTTGTTTCTATTATGGAAGGTTGTAGTAAGTATTGTAGTTTTTGTGTGGTTCCCTATACTCGTGGTGAGGAGGTTTCTCGTCCATTACGTGAGGTTTTAATGGAGGTTGTTAGTTTAGCTGATCAGGGGATTAAAGAAATAACATTGCTTGGGCAAAACGTTAATGCTTATAGTGGAGCAATAGAAAGTGAGGAAGAAGAAAGCATGGCAGATTTGGCATTATTACTTGCATATATAAATGAAGTGCCTGGAATTGAGCGTATTCGGTATACAACTTCTCATCCTAGGGAATTTACACAACGCCTTGTAGATGCCCATAAGAAAGTAAATAAACTAGTTAACCATGTACATTTGCCAGTACAGTCTGGTTCTGATCGGGTGTTAGCGGCAATGAAACGTGGCTATACGATTCTAGAATATAAATCAATTATTAGAAATCTTCGTTCTGTTTGTCCAGATATGTCTTTTACCTCTGATTTTATTATTGGTTTTCCTGGTGAAACGGAGGCTGATTTTAATGCAACTATGAAACTGATTGAGGAAATAGGCTTTGACGACTCTTTTAGTTTTATTTATAGTCAGCGACCAGGAACTCCAGCAGCTGATTTACCTGATGATATTCCTCATAAAATCAAGCAGGAAAGGTTATTAAAAGTTCAGGAAAAGATTAAATATCAAGCAAGTATTGCATGTAAAAATATGGTGGGTACAATCCAGCGTATATTGGTTGAAGGGTCTTCCAGAAAAAATCCTAAGGAGTTGTGTGGGCGAACAGATAATAACCGTATGGTATATTTTTCTGGAGATTTGAATAAAACAGGGCATTTTGTTGACGTTAAAATAACCACTGCTTCATCAAAGTTATTACGTGGTGAAATTGTACAAAGTATAGTTGAGCCTTCATCTTTTATAGAACATAATTTTTGTCACTAAAAATGTAATTTTAGTTGGGTATAACATTCTCTTGAGACCTACATTAGAAGAAATTTCTTTCCCTGCAGATGATAACCAGCGTCTTGCGAATTTATGTGGTGCGTTGGATGAAAATCTTAAACAAATTGAGTCAATTCTTAGCGTTTCTATTAGCCATCGTAATGAAAATTTTAGTATTAGAGGTAAAATTAATCAAACAAAGATGGCATCATGCGCATTAAAAAAATTTTATAATCAAGCTAAAATTAGTCTTAGTATTGAACAAATTCAGTTAGGTTTAATTGAATTAATGAGCTCTGAGAATCCAGTAAAACATAGCTTTCTTGATTTTGTTGATGGAGATGATATGCCAATATCCCCTCTTGTTACACGCCATAGTAATTTGCATGGTCGGACACCACGTCAAGTAGGGTATCTAGAGCAAATTCAAGATCATGACATTTCTTTTGCTATTGGCCCCGCAGGTACAGGCAAGACTTATCTTGCTGTAGCTAGCGCGGTAGATGCACTGGAGCGAGATTTAGTAGAGCGCATAATATTAGTACGTCCAGCAGTTGAGGCAGGTGAGAGACTTGGTTTTCTTCCAGGTGATATGGCACAGAAAGTGGATCCTTATTTGAGACCACTTTATGATGCGCTATACGATTTGATGGGGATTGCTAAAGCTAGCAAGCTATTTGAACGTGGAATAATTGAAGCTGCGCCACTTGCTTTTATGCGCGGGCGCACATTGAATAAATCATTTATTATTCTTGATGAAGCGCAAAATACTACACCAGAGCAGATTAAAATGTTTTTAACTCGTATTGGATTTGGTTCTAAGGTTGTTGTAACTGGGGATATCACACAAATTGATTTAGCAAGAAATCAGAAAAGTGGCTTAGTTGAAGCTAAAAAGATATTAGAGAAGGTACATGGTGTTGCTTTTACTAATTTTGAAGCAAGTGATGTGGTAAGGCATCCTTTGGTACAAAGAATTGTAAATGCCTATGAAAGATATGATAAAAAATAGTAAGTCCATATGTGACGAGTTGGTTCCAACAATTAATAAAATAGAATTAGAGCTAACGGTACAGTATTCCTCTAATATTAGGTCACATTTAAAAGAAATTCCAACACGTTTTCAGTTTTGTAAATGGTTTAAAGCTGGATTAAGGCAGAATGCACAAGTCACCATACGTATAGTTGATGAGGTAGAAGGTCGCAGATACAATCGAGATTATCGTGGCAAAGATTATGCTACTAATGTATTAGTTTTTGTATATGGAGAAACCTTACCCTTATCTGGGGATATTGTGTTATGCGCGGCAGTAATAGAGAAAGAAGCAAATCAACAGCATAAGGATTTGCTGGCACACTATGCGCACCTTACAGTGCATAGTTCTTTACATTTGCAAGGGTATATACATGAAAATGAAGATGATGCGATTATAATGGAAAAACTTGAAAAAGAAATTGTTGTTAGCTTAGGGTTTGATGATCCATATCAGTATGGAAATTAAATTTATGTATTTGTTTAATAGGATAGTTATAGATCTTTTATTAGTATTCAACATTAAAAATTTAATATGAATGATTCTGTACCTAAACCTAAATGGTTTGAACAATTAAGTGCATTGCTTTTACGTGAACCAGAAGATCGTGAGCAGTTAATAGAGCTATTACACTCTTCATTTGAACGTGATTTACTTGATTCAGATGCTTTGAGCATGATTGAAGGTGTTATGCAGGTTTCAGAAATGAAGGCGAGTGATATTATGGTTCCTCGTTCGCAAATGGATGTAATCGATATAAGTGAGACACCAGATACATTTGTTCCATTTATGATAGAAACTGCACATTCTCGTTTTCCAGTGACTGAAAATGGAAAAGATAATGTAATTGGGATTTTATTAGCAAAGGATTTGCTACGATATTATGCTGGAGGAGAGGAATTCAATGCACGAGAAATATTACGTCCAGTGGTATTTATTCCTGAATCTAAAAGATTAAATGTATTGCTAAAAGATTTCCGTAGTAATAGAAATCACATGGCAATTGTTGTTGATGAATATGGTGGTGTAGCTGGCTTGGTTACTATTGAAGACGTATTGGAGCAGATTGTTGGCGATATTGAAGATGAATATGATTATGATGAGTCAGAAGATAATATTGTTCAAGAGTTAGATGGTCGTTATCGAATTAAAGCAGTTACTGAGATAATAGATTTTAATGAATCTTTAGGTACAAAATATAGTAATGATGACTTCGACACAGTTGGTGGATTAGTATTAAATAAATTTGGCAGATTGCCTAAGAGCGGCGAGTCAGTTGTCATTGGAGATTTAAGGTTTATAGTATTGAGAGCCGATAGTCGCAGACTACATATGGTTTTAGTTGAGAGACACAAGCCTGAGGAAAATCAGTGCAAGGATTGAGTAGTGAAGAATCAATAATTAAAATTCAGAGCTCAAAACAGAGAATGTTTCATTTAATTATTGTTTTATTACTTGGTGCAATAACAGTTCTAGGGTTTGCTCCATTTTATCTTTTCCCCATTCCAGTTATAACAGTTGCATGTTTACTTTATTTTTGGCGTAAAAGCACATCACCCATACAAGCAGCCACGCTTGGCTTCTTTTTCGGTATGGGAATGTTTGGTGTGGGAGTTACATGGATATATATTAGTTTGCATGAGTTTGGGGCGCTACCCATGCCAACTGCAATTTTTCTTTTAATAATTCTTTGTGCTTATCTTTCTTTATATATAACTATAATAGGTTGGTTGATAAAAAAATTTCATTTTGGGGAGCCATTAGTCTGGGTAATATTTGTGGCTAGTATTTGGACGTTATCTGAATGGCTTCGTGGCGTAATGCCTTTTTTTGGTTTTCCATGGTTGACAATGGGTTATTCTCAGGCTCCTTTTAGTCCTATTGTGGGATATGCTGCAGTGACAGGTGTATATGGTATTTCATTGGTGCTTATTTTAAGTTCTGCATGTATAAGCTTATTTTTTGAAAGGGAATTACGTTCTTGGCGTAATATTATATTTTTACCTATAATTTGGTTTGTTGGTTTTAGCTTGCAGTTTATTAATTGGGGTGAGCCACAAGGTGATCCTGTAACAGTAAGCTTGCTACAGGGAAATATTTCTCAGGAAATGAAATGGAACCCGGAGCATGTTACCCATACAATGGGTACGTATGCTAAGTTAGCACTTAATAGCAATAGCCGTCTGATTGTTGCACCAGAAATATCTTTGCCGTTGACTCGTGATAAAGTATCTGACAAGTATCTTGCACAGATTTCTACCCATGCAAAAGAAAATAATGGAGATATACTTATTGGTATGGTAGAGACTGAAAATAATTCAGGAAGTTATTATAATTCTATGTTTAGTTTTGGTATTTCTCCTGAGCAGATATACCGTAAATTTCATTTATTACCATTTGGCGAGTTTATTCCATTTAAGCCTGTTTTTGGTTGGATTATAAATAGTCTAAAGATTCCATTAACAGACTTTTCTCGTGGTGAACTGAAACAAAAACCTATGAATATTGCAGGGCAGAGTGTTGCAGTAAATATTTGTTATGAAGATGCATTTGGTGAGGAATTAATCTATAAATTACCGCAAGCGTCATTACTTGTTAATGTGAGTAATGACGCCTGGTTTGGCCGTTCTATTGGCCCTTATCAGCACTTACAGGTCTCGCAAATGCGGGCACTTGAGACAGGGCGATATATGTTGCGTGCTACCAATACTGGAGTAAGCGCTATTATAAATGAACGTGGTGTTGTCATACAGCAAGCTGATATATTTAAAGAGACAATATTACATGGTCTAGTACAGGGATACACTGGCTCAACCCCGTTTGTTTTTTTTGGAAATAGTTTAGTATTAGGATTTGTTTGGTTCTCTTTATTTATTTGTTTTATTCAGACTTTATTTGGTATAAGAAAAAACCTGTAAAATCTATTTTTTAGTTTATTGCAGATTTCATTTAGGTAGATTCATGCTTACATTCCAGGAAATTATTTTTACTTTGCAGCGCTACTGGAGCAACCAGGGCTGTGTTTTACTTCAGCCATATGATATAGAAATGGGAGCAGGGACTTTTCATCCGGCAACTTTTTTAAGAGCAATTGGGCCTGAGCCATGGAGATCTTCTTATATTCAGCCATCTCGTCGCCCTAAAGATGGGCGTTATGGAAAAAACCCAAATCGTTTGCAGCACTACTATCAATATCAGGTGGTAATGAAGCCTTCACCTATTAATATTCAAGACTTATATCTTGATTCATTGCGGGAACTAAAAATTAATCCTGAAGTTAATGATATTAGATTTGTTGAGGATAATTGGGAATCGCCTACACTTGGGTCGTGGGGTTTAGGTTGGGAGGTATGGTTAAATGGAATGGAAATAAGCCAGTTTACTTATTTTCAGCAAGTAGGTGGTCTTGATTGTAAACCAGTACTAGGTGAAATTACCTATGGGTTGGAACGTCTTGCAATGAATCTTCAAGATATTCAAGATGTGTTTAATTTAGTTTGGACAGATGGAATTACATATGGGGATGTATACCATCAAAATGAAGTAGAGCAGTCCAAATATAATTTTGATCAGAGTAATGTGCCTCTCCTTTTAAAGCAATTTATTATGTATGAATCTGAGGCAAAGCGTCTACTTGAATTGAATTTATCAATACCAAGTTATGAACAAGTATTGAAGTGCTCTCATACTTTTAATTTATTAGATGCGAGTGGAGCAATTTCGGTTACTGAGCGTGCTGCCTATATTGGTAGGATAAGAGTTTTAGCTAGATTAGTTGCAAGGGAATATTATAATTCTCGTAAGGGACTTGGTTTTCCAATGCTTTTGAAATAGAACAGAATTATTTATATGCAAGATACACTGCTTATTGAAATTATAACTGAAGAATTACCGCCAAAATTATTACAAGATTTGAGCAGTAATTTCTCTGATGGTGTATTTAATATACTGGATCAGAACTTCTTATTAACCTCAGAAAGTAAGTTGACATCATATGTTACGCCTCGCCGTCTAGCTTTAACTATAACTGCAGTATTGGATATTCAGACTGAGAGACTGATTGAAAGAAAGGGGCCTGCAGTAACTGCGGCTCACGATGATTTAGGTAGGATTACTCCAGCATTGCAAGGCTTTGCTCGTTCATGTGGAGTTGCAGTAGATAGCTTAAAGCAGGGGACTGATACTAAAGGGACTCTTTGTTATATCTATAAATATAAACAACCAGGACAGAGTCTTGGGGAAATACTTATTAGCAATCTAAAAGATTTATTGACAAAGATTTCAGCTCCGAGAATGATGCGCTGGGGTAGTGGGAGCGAGCATTTTATTCGCCCAGTACATAATTTTATTATGCTATATGGAGAAAATTTACTATATGAGCCAATAGAGATATTTGGATTAAAAAGTTCTAAACTGGAGACGCTAGGTCATCGATTCTTAAGTAATGGTCGCATTGCATTATCGCATGCTAATGAGTATGAGAAAATTTTACTTGAGAAAGGGTTTGTCATAGTTGATTTTGAGAAAAGGAAAGAAATAATAGTAGAGAAATTAAATGCAGCTAGTAAAAAAGCAAAAGGAAACTTGGTACAAGACAATATATTATTAAATGAGGTTACTTCATTGGTTGAGTATCCAGAGGTTTATATGGGGGAATTTAACAAAACATTTCTTAATATTCCTCAGGAATGCTTGATATTATCGATGAAGCAACACCAGAAATATTTCCCGTTGCTTGATAATAAAGGAAATTTATTATCGAGGTTCTTAATAGTAAGTAATATTGCAACCAATAAGCCTTCAACTATTATAAGCGGTAATGAGATGGTTCTTCATGCACGATTGGCAGATGCGGAATTTTTTTATAACCAAGACCGAAAGAAAACATTAGTTTCTCGTATAGAAAGCTTATGTGGTGTCGTGTATCACAGTAAACTTGGAACATTACGTGATCGAGTTGATCGTGTATCAAAAATTTCACAGAAAATTGGCCTACACTTGGGTGGAAAAAAAATTTCTGCTCTAGCAAGTGAAGTTGCGATGTTATCTAAGGCTGATTTACTTACCGAAATGGTTGGAGAATTTCCTGAGCTTCAAGGTGTTATGGGCCGTTATTATGCAATTCATGATGGGATAAGTGATGAATTAGCTACTGCAATTGAGGATCACTACAAGCCTAGATTTTCTGGCGATGACTTACCTCGTAACATGGTGGGTGTTTGTGTTGCACTTGCAGATAAATTGGAGATATTAATTGGAATGTTTGGTATTGGACAGCTTCCTTCAGGTGATAAGGATCCATTTGCTTTGCGCCGCCATGCATCTGGAGTTATAAGAATATTGATACAGAAGAGACTTGAGATTAATTTGCATGAATTAATTCTTATTACAAAAGAATATATGCCAACAAATATCAGGCATAACACTAAATTTGATTCTATGATTATAAAAAACTTTTTATTAGATAGAGCGAGAAGATATTTCTCTGATCAAGGGAACAATTATCATGCTATAGAATCAGTTATTACTCCATTTGGTAGTGTTAATTCTTTAGCCACGCTTGCAGATATTATTCCTATGGCAGAAAAATTCCTTTCAACTGAGGAAGGTCGTATTCTTGCTAATGCGAATAAACGTATTACAAATATTCTAAAGAAATCAGGTCAAGATATTATCTGTGCTAATTACTCTTTGGAAAATATAGATATGCCTGATCCTAATTTATTTGAAATCGATGCTGAAATAAACTTATGGAATTCCCTACAGAAGATAGGAAAAGAATCTGAAGCGCTTAGATCTGAGAGAAGGTTCTCAGAGGCATTAAGCATATTAGTAAATCTTGCCTCTCCAGTGGAGGATTTTTTTGACCAGGTTATGGTAAATGCTGAAGATAAGAAAATAAGGAACAATAGGTTCTTATTATTACAATATGGGCGTGCTTATATGAACCAAGTTGCTGATTTAAGTTTAATGGTGTCTTAATAATCTATGAAATTGATTATTCTTGATCATGATGTTGTAATAAATAATTATAGTAATATTATTACTAAATCCTCTGTCGAATGGACCCCAATTCAGGGGAGTATTGAGGCTATATCGTATCTAAATCAAATGGGGTATCGGATAGTCGTTGCTAGTAATCGATCATGTGATAAGAAGATCATTGATATGCCAAGATTTAATTCTATCAATGATAGAATGTGTAAGGCTGTGAATCAGGCTGGAGGGCGTATTGATGCAATATTTTTAAGTCCGCAGTCAAATACTAAGAAATATAACCGTAGTAAGTTATTGAGCATAATGTTTGAGGAGGTTACTCAACGATTTGGTGTTGATATAAATAATGTTTTTATAGTTGGAGATAATTTACGTTATTTAAAGGCGGCAGCATCTTCAGGTGCGTTACCAATATTAGTTCTTACTGGGAAAGGTGGAAAAATTAAGAGCACCAAGAGCCTTCCTAAAAACACAAGAATATTTTCCGATCTTGCTTCTGTTGTTGATACTCTGGTCAAATGAGACTTTTTATTGCTGGGCTACGTTCGATAATTTATTTTATACTGCAAATTATAATTACACCTCCTTACGCATTAATTGTTCTAGCTTCATACCCATTGTCTCCCCTTAAGCGATATTATGTCATTTCTGGATGGGCACATATGATGCTGTTCTTTTCTCGAGTGATATGTGGGGTTAATTATTGCGTATTAGGGGCAGAGAATATTCCTAGAAAACCAGCTATTATATTATCAAAACATCAATCAGCCTGGGAGACACTTGCTTTTCAGAAGATTTTTCCGCCACAGGCATGGGTATTAAAAAAAGAATTACTTTATATTCCATTTTTTGGTTGGGGGCTAGCAATGACAAGCCCTATCGCGATAAATAGGAGTTTAGGAAGAGCAGCACTGAAACAAATTATAAAACAGGGGAAGGATAGGTTAGAGAAAGGGCTTTGGGTAGTTGTTTTTCCTGAAGGCACACGTATAGATCCTGGGAAGAAAGGAAAATATGGGATTGGTGGTGCATTGCTAGCAACAAGAACTGGTGTGTCTGTAGTCCCGGTTGCCCATAATGCTGGAATACTGTGGGGAAAAAACTCTTTTATTAAATTTCCTGGGACTATAACAGTGAGTATTGGTGAGTTGATAGATCCTGTGGGGATGGATGCTAATGAACTAAATGATAAAGTGGAGGAGTGGATTGAATTAGAAATGAATCGTATATGTGATAAGGGGATCACTTAAGTAAAATGAGAAAGCATTCATATCAACTGCCAGATAATAGAAAAATAATTAAAAGGAATATACATCATATTATTTTAAATGATAAAGAAGTATCGTATGTCTTAAAAAGGCGTAGATGTAAATCAATAAGCATTAAAATAGACTGTGATGGTTTGACGATTAACGCTCCTATTGGTGAGAAATTAAGTTGGATTGAGTTTGTGTTACAGGAAAGAAGATCTTGGATTCTAAAGAAACTTGATGAATGGGAAGAAAAAGAATTAATAAGATTGGTGTGGGAGGAATCAGCTATTTTCCCATTGCTTGGAGAGCCATGGAAAATAGCAATAACATCTACTGGAGTGGTGAGAATGGTTCGAGTGAAAAAGCAGTCTCTAGCAGAAAAGAATCAATTGGAATTGGCATTGCCATCTATAATAGCTGCTCGGGAAATTGAGAAAATTGTAATGGATTGGTACTACCAGCAGGCGCGCATCTATTTTAGAAAGCGTATTAAATATTTCTCAGAAAAACTTCGAGTGACATGTCCACAACTGAGATTGTCGCATGCTAGAACTCAATGGGGTAGCTGTGATATGCGTGGAATTGTTCATTTGAATTGGAGATTAATTCATTTATCAATTCGTTTGGTAGATTATGTTATTGCTCATGAATTATCACATCTTATTGAAATGAACCACTCTTCAGCATTCTGGAGAACAGTTGAAAGTATTTGTCCAGACTATTTGGCCGTTCGGGATGAATTGAAAGGAATAGGATAAATATAAATTTACTAGGATTATTAAGTATATCTATGATTATTTATTGATTTTTATTTGTGTTAGTATTTTATATCATTGATTTTGGGAATTTTTCATGCGTATATTAAGTAGTTTAATTTTATTAGGTCTGATTTTAGGAGCCTGTGGCTTAAAAGGTCCTCTTTATCTACCAGAAGATCGACCATTAGATAAAAATACTTCTAAGTTAGAAGGGAAGAAGAATTGATCGGTTTCCCTTTTTTTACTTATCGTGCTTCTACGCTTTCTGCTGAATCTGTTTCTCTAGATAAGATTGCTCGAGAATTTGGTACTCCATGTTATGTCTATTCTCAAGCAGCATTAGATAAAGCGTATAGGGAATTTGATGCCGCATTTTCTGATAGGGATCATTTATTATGCTACGCAGTTAAAGCTAATCCTAATATTGCTATTCTTGATTTATTTGCCAAGCTTGGTAGTGGGTTTGATATAGTATCTGGAGGAGAATTGCAGCGGGTTCTTAAAGTTGGAGGAGATCCAAAAAAAATAGTATTTTCTGGTGTGGGAAAAAATTCAGCTGAAATACAAGCTGCACTATCAGTAAATATTCTGTGCTTTAACGTAGAATCAGAAGCTGAACTTCTAGTTTTAAATCAGATTGCAAAGGGGATGAATAAAATTGCACCGGTTAGTATAAGAGTTAATCCTGATGTAGATGCAAAAACTCATCCATATATTGCTACCGGACTAAAAGAGAATAAATTTGGAGTACCATTTAATGAGGCCGAGAAGCTTTATCTATCAGGAAAAGAACTATCTAATATTCGTATGACTGGATTGGACTTTCATATTGGGTCTCAGTTAACTGATCTGTCCCCTTTTTCCGAAGCTAGTGAGAAAGTAATTGGCTTGCTAGATAGATTAGAAAGTAAAAAAATTAAAATAGATCACCTTGATTTTGGTGGTGGGTTAGGGATTCGTTATTCAAAAGAAAACCCACCATCAGCTCAGAATTATATTACTGCGCTATGTGCAGGTCTTGAAAATCGAACTCATCGTATTTTGATAGAGCCGGGTCGATCATTAGTGGGAAATGCAGGAGTGTTGCTTACCCGTGTCGAATATCTAAAACATACACCTCATCGTAATTTTGCTATAGTAGATGCAGCTATGAATGATTTACTTCGTCCTGCCTTATATAATGCGTACCATGAAATTTTACCGGTAATTATAAATGAACAGAAAGCTAAATCTTATCAGATAGTGGGTCCTGTATGCGAAACAGGAGACTTCCTTGGATATGATCGGAAAATTTCTTTGTCACAAGGAGATTTACTTGCTGTTATGTCTGCTGGGGCTTATGGCATGAGTATGAGCTCTAACTATAATAGCCGTCCCCGAGCTCCTGAGGTAATGGTGGATGATGATAGTATTCATCTTATTAGAAAAAGAGAATCTATAGATGAATTATTTGCCAATGAAATAATTCTACCATAGTACGCTGCTTGTAAGTATAGATATAATTTTTAATTAACAGATCTAATAGGTATAGTTATTTTATTCTTAGTTATCGATCAAATTTGTTTATATCAATAATATTGTAGCTAGTCCTAGAAAAATAAAAAATCCGCCACTATCTAGTATTGCGGTAACCACTATATTAGATCCTGTTGCGGGGTCACGGCCAAGTTTCTGAAGTGTTAATGGAACAAATACTCCTAATATTGCAGCTAGTAAGAAAGTTAATGTCATTGCCATAGTCATTACTAAGCTAAGGGAGGCATTTTCATAAATAATAAAAGAAAATAGTCCTACTATACTGCCACAAACGAAGCCATTAACAGAGCTTACACCTATTTCTTTAGCAAATAATTTTTTTGTATTATTAGTATTAAGTTGGCCTAAGGCAAGCGCACGGACAATCATGGTAATAGTTTGATTACCAGAGTTTCCTCCAATACTGGCAATAATTGGCATAAGAGCTGCTAGAGCTACCAATTTTTCTATAGATCCCTCAAATACCCCAATTACACGGGATGCAATGAAGGCTGTTATTAAGTTTATTGCTAGCCATACCCAACGATTTTTTATACTTTTCCATACAGGTGCAAATAAATCCTCTTCTTCGCGTAGGCCTGCTAAATTTAACGCTTCATTTTCAGATTCTTCACGAATAAAATCCATAACTTCATTGACCGTTACTCTACCTAATAATTTATTGTCTATATCTACTACTGGGGCAGTAACAAGATTGTATCGTTCAAATGCATGTGTTGCTTGTTGTGCTTTGTCATTAGCATGAAATTTCATCATTTTTTTTGACATGACTTTTGAAACTTCAATATCAGGGTCATTGATCAATAGAAGATTTACGGGCAATACACCAATTAATTTTTCATTTCGATCTATTATAAATAGTTGATCTGTGTGGTCAGGCATTTCTTCCAAGCGCCGTAGATAACGTAAAACTACTTCTAACTTTACATCCTTCCGGACAGTTACCATATCAAAATCCATTAATGCTCCTACAGAATCTTCTGGGTAAGACATAGCTGCACGTAACCGTTCACGTTCTGCTATAGGAAGTTTTTGGAATAAGTCATCCAGCACATGACTTGGTAAGTCTGGAGCCAAATCAGCTATTTCGTCAGCATCTAATTGTCCTGTGGCAGCTACTAACTCATTACTGTTCATAGTTGCTATTAATGTTTCCCGAACAGCATCTGAGGTTTCTAACAAGATTTCACCATCTTGTTCTAATTTAGCCATTTCCCAGACTATAAGGCGCTCATCTAGAGGTAATGCTTCAAGAATATAGGCAATATCAGCAGGATGTAGCATATCAAGCAATTCTTGTAGCTCTGTAAAATTTTTCTCATGAACCAGAGACTCATCCAGTTCTTTCCGCTCATCTTGCATTTGCACAAAGCCTGCTACAAGCTTATTTCTACTTAGTAAATACACTACTCGTTGGAGGTGTTGTTCTGGATTATCGGTTTCATTGTCGTTATGATTAGTTGTTCTGGTCATGGTCGTTCCAGTAAATAGAAAAGACTACTGAATTGTAAGGAATATAAATATATACGTCGAATTTTTGTCAGAAGAAAGGAGCGTTATTTAAATCTCTTTCTCTATAAATTATTATTTACTAATCTTATGGAATTCTTACTGAAGCTAATCTATTCTGAATGACATTTGCTTTTTTTGATAGTAATGGGGCATTACGGTTCTTATCATAAAATTTTGGATTAGGGATCATAGCGGCAAGGTAGCAAGATTGCTCTTCTGAAAGAGAAGAAATAGGGATATTATAATAATGAATAGTTGCTGCTTTTATTCCGAATACACTGTTTCCCCATTCAATTATATTTAAATAAATCTCTAAAATTCTACGCTTACTCATTATATTTTCTATCATTAACGTAATGATAGCCTCTTCTATTTTACGCCAAATAGTTTTTTCTGTAGAAAGGAATAAGTTCTTTGCAAGTTGTTGACTGATAGTAGATCCTCCGGCAACAATTCTTTTTTCTTTTATATTTTTTTTATAGGCTATTTTTATTGCCTTAAAGTCAAATCCATTATGACTTATAAACTGAGAATCTTCAGCAGCAATAACGGCACGTTTTAGATGAGATGGGATGAGATTATAAGATACCCATTTGTATTGTAATTTTATTTTGGTATTAGGGTGAATTTTCCTTAATGCATCTAAACGATATTGCATGAATGAGCTTGTAGATGGATTATAAAAATTCCAATAAACAATCTGACAGAGAATCCAAGTTTGATAGACAAAAAACAAAAATAAAAAAAATAATAAAATTTTCCAGGGCCAGTATTTGTATTTTTTTTTATTCATTCTTCATAATTTATACTCAAGATCCATTTCTAATATTCTTGATTATTTCTTTAGTTTTAGGCCTAATTCCACGCCAAAGGAAAAATGACTCAGCAGCTTGTTCTACTAGCATACCTGTGCCATCTGATAAATATTCTGCTCCTTCTTTTTGAGCAAATTTTAAGAAAGGAGTTTGTTTATTACTGTACATTAAGTCATATGCAAGCGACCCAGAAGCAAATATATTTCTAGGTAAAATTAATGATTTTCCGATCAGGCTTGTGGAAGTGGCATTGATTACAAGGTCAAATTCTCTCTTGGCAATATCCATATTGTCATTAGCGACAATAATATTGTTAAATGATGAGAATTGATCCTGCAATTTATATGCTTTCTGTACAGTACGATTCGAAATTACTAGCGTACTTGGATTTTTTTGTAATAGTGGGAGTATTATGCCACTGGCAGCACCACCAGCCCCACATATTAGTATTCTTTTAGCTGTAATTGCAAACCCTAAATTAGTAACGATATCTCGTATCAGGCCAATACCATCAGTGTTATGCCCATAAATTTCGTTACTATTAAATAGTAATGTGTTAACAGCTTGCGCAGCTTCAGCATGCTCAGTTAGTTGAGTTGAAATTTTGTAAGCATCAAATTTAAAGGGGGTAGTTACATTCATACCCTTCCCATTATTTTTCCGGAAAACTTTAATTGCTTCTGCAAAACCATTTAGTGGTGCGAATAGAGCTTTATAATGCATTTTTTGTTTGGTTTGTTTCGAGAATGCAGTATGGATTAGTGGTGATTTGCTGTGAATAATAGGGTTTCCAATAACAGCGTAAGCATCAGACATAATAATTGTAATCCAATTTATTTGCTTGTTAGTGCATCTGAACGGGTAAACATCCATGTACGTGTAATATGAAGGATGTCGGTATCTATACTTATGTCAGGAGGAAAGGGAGAAAAGCCACTTTGCCCTGCAAGCTTAACTATATTTATAGCCGCTTGATCTAATACTTTATTTCCAGATGAGCGATTAATTTCAATTGATTCAATTGAGCCATTTGCCATAATGCCAACTGTGAGTACTAGAGTTCCATATAGTCTATCTTTTTTAGCCGCTTCAGGATAATTTAAATTTCCAATTCTCTCTACTTTAGTGCGCCAGTCTTCTACATAACGTGCAAAGCGGTATTCTTTTGTACGAGCACCAATATATTTACGTTTTGGTCGTTTTTGGTATGTTTCGTGATCTTTGGCTATCTGTGCTTCTAGTCGAATAATTTCTCGACTACGTTGAAGTAAATCAGCGGCACTTAGATTTTTTTCTTCTTTCTCTGATTTTTCTTTACGTGATTTTGGTTGTAGAATTTTTTTCTTTCTATTGACTGCTGCCATTAATTTCTTTGCTTCGAGTTCTAGCTGTTTTGTTCTTTGCTTAGCTTTAAGTATATCAGCTGATTGCTTATTTAAAGGAAATAAAGGAAAAGGAGTTTTGGCGCGTCGATCTTTATTGGTATTTCCTCCTCCATCTAGATTAGCTTGTGCCATAGAGTCTGCTTTAATAGGTTCTGATTTAGACTTTTTATTTACCAGTACTACTTCTAGTGGCATAGCCTCTTTATTATTTATTGTCTCTGGTAGTCTAAAGGTGATACCAAATACTATAAATGTGTGGACAGTAAGAGATATAAGTATAGCTAAATTTAAGCGTGAAGATGGGTTAAGTAACCAGCCTCGTAACAAGGCTAGTATAAATTGAGTCATATTTGCTATAGAAGTCAATGTACTAGAAGTATAGAGAATTTAAACTAGAAATTTAATAATCTCATTTATTGTAAGTAACCATGGCATACTTGTCATATTGTTAAGACATATTCTATGTTTCTAATTTTCTGGTAAATTTAGTGTTTACTGTTAATTCTAGCAAATCAATCTGTAGTATTTCCAACTCAACATATGTCTCAGGGAATACGTCCGGTAAAGAAGGTACGCTTATTACAAGTGGTAGAGAATCAAATTTCACATAGTTCTCCTTAACCACTGTCGCCTTAGTAGTCTTTATTTTTTTTTGTAATAACCAGCACAAGCACCAATATTTCTCCATTTTGCGCTGGAACCTACTATAAGCATCATACGCTTCTTCAAAGTTTATAATAATTTCTTGTAAATTATTACATTCTTTGGAGTGAGGTGGTTTTTTTCCTTGTAGAAGCGATATTAATTGTCTTTGATTAATAAGATCAACATAGCGACGTATTGGTGAGCTAAACCAGGCATATTGAGAGACACCTAAACCCTGGTGAGTTGCAGGTGACGTATTCATTTTGACTTTGCCACCACTTTGGTTGCGATATATTCCAGTAACTCTACCATTTGTTAGCTGCTTTCCCCATTCGGCATTGACAAAAATCATCAACTCCGAAACTAGTTTATTAATAGGAGAATCACGCCATCTTTCTTTAATAGTAATATTTCCATTCTTTACGCTAAAACTATAATCAATTCTTTCATTATTATTGTTATTTTCTTTTTTCCTAGAATATTCCATTTTACAGGCAAAATTCCACAACAATTTTAATTCATGACCAAAGACACAATTAATTTCATTTTTAGCTAATTTCGTTTCATTAAAATCTACCTCTAATTTCTCGTACCTTAAGTTTGCTGCAATTTTTATTCTTTCTATGTGACTATTTATAGAAGTTACTGTGAAGTCATCTGCCACCTCAATATACATTGATACAGCAGGGCATATTCTTTTTTCTCCAAGAGTATATTGGTGTATTACTGTTTCAGGCAGCATAGTAATTTTATTGCTTGGTGAATAAACCGTAGAAAGGTGGTATGCCGCCATTTTATCAAGAGGTGAGTCTTTAATGATTCCTAAAGAAGGAGCGGCGATATGTATACCAATGCGAAAACTTCCTAGCGGTAACAATGTAACAGAAAAAGCATCGTCAATTTCAGTGGTGTTCTCATCATCAATACTAAAAGCAACTACATCGGATATGGGAAGAGAATTTATATTGTCTGGCTCATTATTGCTATCTTTAGGTATATCAAATTTAGCATCATTTGGGAAATATTCCATTTGAAATTGATTCAGGTGGTAATCATGCGGGGACGATATTGCGCCGCATTTTTCTAATAGGTGTAATACGCTTAAATTTGTTGCAATACAGGCTGCATTAAGTGCTTTCCATTCAATTGAATTTTTATTTGGTTTATAGAGGAGATTTGGTAATAAGGGTTTGAACTGCTCTGGTATAATAAATTTTTTCAGACTCTGAATATAGAGTGATTGTTGCTCTGCTTGTTCTTTTTTCTTTTTTTGGCTTATAAGAGCAGATTTGAGTGCCTGAGGTGAGGCAGATTTATATCGGCCCTTACCTTTTTTGTAAAAATATATTGGTGCGTTATTAAGTTTAATTAAAATTGCAGCAGATTCTATCGGATTAGGTGAGTGTCCAAAGTATTCGGCGGCTAAGGATTCGCTATTAAATTCTAGATCGCATTCACAGCAATCCCACAGAAAATTTATATCTATATTATTTGCTAATTTTTCCGCATGCTTCATAAATGATGATATAGGTGGTTCATCAAATCGAAGAAGTACTGAAGAAATTTTAATTTTTGATCGTTTACCATATGGGGCTTCTATTTGTAGTGAGGACACATTGCTAGAAAGAATCCTACCTACTTTAAAGGTACCTTTCTCTTCATAAAATACGTTCATATCTTTTGTTGTAGGTGAGATAATAGGGGGAATTGAGCTTGATGATACGAAAATTAATCACTTTATAGTAAATATTAATTATAACTCTAAAAGGAATAATAATTACTAATCTGATAGTTGCTGATAACATATGCGCAGAGTTTTAGGTAATTATGTATGCAGTCCGTTATAGAATAAAAAATTTTAAGTCTTTGAGATATCAACTAACCGCAGTTAGTTGAGTCTTATATGCTGATTTGACATGGCAGCATTTTTTTTTAGCCAGTCCAATAGTTTAGTTATAGGACAAATATCGAATATTTTAAAAATAAAACAAGGTATTATAGTTTTAATGACATCTGAATTAATAACACTTATTTTATCTGCCATCACAATTAGCTGTTTACATACAGCAACAGGACCAGATCATTATTTACCATTTATTGTGTTATCACG